>Ga0255763_1000385_pt1 | contig 48970 bp, 30 predicted proteins | sample 041ome_2_FD_179963 | JGI IMG/M metagenome (GOLD analysis project Ga0255763, IMG submission 179963) | Coastal salt marsh microbial communities from the Groves Creek Marsh, Skidaway Island, Georgia - 041406US metaG (version 2) | ecosystem: Environmental > Aquatic > Marine > Intertidal zone > Salt...
ACGGGAAAAATTGTCTAGGAGTAGCGCCGTAGCGGCGGTGTATAGTATTTATTCACAAATTTAAATCATGTACATGTCGTCGTCGAAGTCAACGTCGTCAATCGCGCATTCAGCCGATGATCGTGTGCGCCACCGTACCGAGCAATCGCTTGTGATCGAGAACGATGTGTAAAAAATACCCGCTGAGCACCAAATTTGCCGCCGTGACGAGTTTCACGACGTTGGCTGGCTTTCCAGCGCTCAACACCAGCAACCACGCCACGGGCACCCACATTGCGAGTTTCTTATCTACGTGCTTCACCTCAGTGATGTCGTGAAAATACAATAAAATCGTGCCCAAAGCCACCGCGGTGACGAAGAACATCGATCCGCCGCCGCCGCCCGCCGCCAGCTCTGGACCGACGACAGCTTCGCGCGCCTCGCGCAACTCTTTCCTCAAACGCTCACGAATCCTCTCTTCTTCCTTCAATCGCTTACACGCGGCGATAAATTTACTCTCGCACTCTTCATTCTCCGCTCGCAACGCCTCCACCGTCGCCGCGTGTCGCGCCGTTAAACTTTTAATCACGCGCGCATCCGAGCGCGCATCCGACGTCGCCAACCGCGTCGCCGTCGGCGCCAACGCAAGCCCCCACAGCGCTACCACGAGCGCCTTCAACTCCCCGCCCTTCGATCCCGTCATCTCACGCGCATACGTCGCCAGTAATTCGAGCGGCAGCGCACACATCGCCACCACGTGCGCGACGATGCCGAGCGGCATGACCACCATGGACAAGGCTGTCAGTTGCGTGAGATTCGACACTCTCGACGCGCTCGCGCCCGCGCCTGCGCCCGACATGGCGCGTTGCGCGACGCGAATGCGTGACACAAAAATACGTTTGTCGTTTACGGCGTTTAGCGCGCGCGAAACGCGTTCGCGCGCGGCGGTGCGCGCGGATATGTGTCGCGCGGGCGCCAATCACGACAGCCTCTGGTGCGGTGGTTGACGCGTGCACATTGACGCTTTGACGTCACACTTTCGCGCGCGCGACGGCGACACGCGCGATTTCGCGCGCGGAAATGATGGATGGATGCGCGCGCGATGAAATGCCGGCGACACCGGCGCGGGTGATGGCGTCGACGTCGAGCGGTGGTGCGGATGATGGGGTGTTTGCTGAAGGCGCCGACGTGTGGGCGCGCGCATCGTGGGATGGGAATCGACGACGGGCGACGGTGATTGAGCATCGCGTGGCGAGTGATGGGGGTGGGGACGTGGAGTATTACGTGCACTACGCCGAGTTGAACAAGCGGTTGGATGAATGGATCAATGGTGATGGCGTGGAGGCGTTTAAAGGTGCGGAATCTGCGGCGATTGGCGATGAAGGCGCCGGCGCGAATGGAGTGGTGCCCACGCCTGGGGCGGTGCTTGGGAGTGAAACGAAGACGCTGACGAGGAACTCAAAGCGGCGTTTTAATGAGATACACAACGTCGACGCACCTGTGGAGGATTTGCCGCCGATTGATCAAATGTTTGAACGCGAGCATGAAGAAAAGACAAAGGTGAAAAACGTGCATTCGATTGAGCTCGGACGACACGAGATGGATACGTGGTATTATTCACCCTATCCCGATGACTTTGGGAAGTGTTCAAAGTTGTACGTGTGCCGATTTTGCTTAAAGTACATGCGTAAGCAAAAGACTTGCGTGCAACACCGCGAGTCGTGCACGTTGAAGAACCCTCCGGGTAGACGAATTTATCGGCACGAGCAAGGGCCGGGCGAGCCGATTTTGGGGTTCTGGGAGATTGATGGTAAACACTTTAAGACTTATTGTCAAAACCTGTGCTTGATGGCCAAGTTGTTCTTGGATCATAAGACGTTGTACTTTGACGTCGAGCCTTTTATGTTTTACATTTTGACCGAGTCATACGATGGCGACAAATCTCACGACATTGTCGGATATTTCAGCAAAGAAAAATCTTCATACGATGATTACAATTTGGCATGTATTTTAACGCTTCCGGCGTATCAGCGCAAGGGATATGGCTCGTTTCTCATTTCCATGAGCTATGAACTGAGCCGACGCGAAGGCATTTATGGCACCCCCGAACGGCCGCTGTCCGACCTCGGACAAGTGAGCTATCGAAGCTACTGGAGCCGAGTCGTGTTAGACACCCTGCACAAGCACCGTGGAAATCTCAGCATTAAAGACTTGAGCGCCATGCTCATGTTTCGTGAGGATGACATCGTCAGCGCGTTGCAGTCGTTGAATCTCATCAAGTACTGGAAAGGCCAGCATATCATTTCTTCGTCGCCCAAAATCGTCGAAGAACACTTGAAAAGCTTCCAGAAGAACTCCATCACCGCGCGGTCACGCTTAGAGTTCAACCCAGATTTACTCACGTGGACACCACCAGTACAAAACCCATCGCTGGCTGTCACGAAAAAGTAATCCGCATCGGATTGGTCCAACCGTCGCGACGCCGCGCCTCCTCGTTATAATACCACTCTAATACCATTAGCACAACGCACGCCCGCGCCCGCGCGTCACGACACCATCACCACATACACTCTTTCACCATCTCGTCATCATCCGTCTCGTACGCATCCCGCATCGCGTGCATTCAACGTCTCTCGTATGTGTACGCGTTTTGGAATATTCATCCAAAAAAACGATGCACATTTCATGAATGGATATTCCATGCCCATCGGCACAGTACGACTCGCACGGCGCGACAGTCACCGCGGCGCGGCGCACGACGCACGCACACGACGAATCACACACGCGCACCGCCGTGCACGGTGGCGACGTGCGCGCGAGGCGGCGTCGTCGGAACGCTCGCGCGGTCGCGGTTGCGGCCCTAGATCTTGTTCGCATCGCATCGAACGTTCGCGCGCGTGGGTTCTCGCGCGGTTGACACGGACGCGATGTCGGACGATGCAAACGGTGGTGTGGATGCGCGGCGCGAACCGTTGTTCCCGGGCGCGCGCGCGAAGACGCGGGCGAATAATGCGCTGAGCACGGTGCAGACGCCGTTTGGGACGCTCGACGTCGGTGGGGACGCGCGGGCGTTCCGGGAACGAGAAATTGACGACGAGTTGAACGCACGCGAGAAGCGTGCGAACGGACAAGCGGAGGTGTATTGCGTCAGTCGACCGTTTAAGGAATGGGGGAGAGGATTCTTTGCAAAGTTACCGAGCGGGGCGCGAGAGGCGTTGCAAACGGCGGGCGTGGCGCACTTTATGTTGGTGTACAGAGACGTGAGGACGGGGGAGATGAGACAGTTTGATTTTGGTCCCGTGGGTGGAGACATGCACGATCGATGGTTAGCTTTAGCCGGTGGTAAGACTTTGCGGTCGTCAGAGCAAGGTGCGCGTGAGACGGTGTACGCGATGATGAAGGGACAGGTTGGGAAGCACCGCGCGCGGAGAAAGCGATCGTGCGTGCAGGGTGAAATTCGCGAGTCGGTGCTGAAGCAATTACCAGACAAGAGCTATCTCGTTGGTACCACGCACTTGTCCCTCGATGACATTCGTGGATTCAATGGTGCGCGCGATTTGATGTACGAGTTGCACACGAATGACTGCAGGCACTATTTGAATGACTTGTCCTACTATTTGTGCCGAGAACAAGCGGTGAGCAGCAAGTACATCAAAGACCTCGTGATTAAGCGCATCCGTCAACAAGGAAACATCTGGGAGCACCATCTGTGGCTCACGCACGCTATTTCAGATGTTGAAAATGTCGAGCGATGGGCGCAAGCCGGGCGCGCGGCTGGGGCGACTTTGATGTTTGGCTTGGGCGCAAGACTGCTGCCTTTCGCGGCACCAGCCAAGCGACTCGTGACTTGGGGTTCTGGCGCGCTTGCCAGCACTTCCGAGGACGTTCCGATCGTGCGTGAAGTGCTTGGATTTGGAGGATTTCTGTTGGACAGTGGGCGGTCTGCAGTTGGACTGCTCTTTGCCGCGCACGGCGCCGTTTCGAACGCCGTCGTTCAGGTTGGCAAGGGCGTCACGACTCAACTCGAAAGAGAAATTTTGCCATCCACGGTTCGCGCGGCCGCCAACAACACCCGTCGAACTCGAGGGATTGCGGGCACTAAGCGTCCGATGTTCTCACCAACGCTCGGTATTCGAGTGAGTCCTTCGTCAATTTCTCTACCTTCGGTGGCGGTGGGCGCGGCAAATTTCACGCAAGGCTTCTTCCGTTCGCAAGCCAGAGCTATCAACGGTCTTGGACGAAATTTCGGAGAAACCATTCGCAGGTTCACCCCGGGTAATAAGATTAACGCTCAGGCGGTGTAAAACGTTGCGCGTGGACGCAACACAAATATTCTTTGGATGTATTGGGCTCGTCCGTATTGTTTGAGACTTTTCTTTGAGTAAAAGTCTCTGTATCAACGAAAAAAAAATTGTAAGAACGAATAAAGACACATGTCTTTGAATACTGAAGCCATTACCACGCGTCGCCAAAGGTCGCAAACTGCAGCTCTACAAGCTCTACTCTTCTACCGGTACCTACACGTCTAACTAAGTGTTCTAGTTTTCTATAGCGCGTGTCGTCGTCGTCGGCGACGACTTCAATTTGTTTCGCCGCCTGTTGACCACGAGCTCATGCGCCGCAGCCAAGTCTTTCTTCGCTTCATCCACCACGCTCAGCACCCTTAAAAACTCCTCGTGTCGTACGCTCGCCTTGGCGGCTTCGTCCGCGAGACACAATCCTTCTTCGCGCAAGTCATTCAACACGCGCTCGGCGACTTCGCACCTCTGCCTCACCGACTCAAGTTCCGCGGCGTCTACGTCGCTCGCCGAGAACGCCAAAGACGTCCTCTTCGACTCGTCGTCGTCGTCGTCGTCTTCGTCTTCGTCGTCGTCGTCACCGCGGTCGCCAATCCTCACCGCGTTCGCCAACGACGTCAGCGCGTCGTCCCGTTCTCGAGGCTCCTCGTCACCGCGGTCGCCAATCCTCACCGCGTTCGCCAACGACGTCAGCGCGTCGTCCCGTTCTCGAGTCAGCGCCTCAATCGTTGCCGCATCCCTCGCTCGCGCTCGCGCGCATTCGTCTTCAACAGTCATTAATCGCGTCTTCATCGACGCCACCGCGGCGGCGCTCGACGTCGCGTACGCCATCGCCGCATCCGTCGCTCGATGCAGCGCGCGACGCAGGCGCGCTATTTCTTCATCTTTGTCATCCACGGTGTTCGCGGGCGACATCGGGGCGCGCGTCGTCGTGTGTCGTCGTGTGTCGTGTCGTTGTGTTGGTTATCAAAAAGTTTATAATACACTCGGGCGGCGTCAGTCGAGCCGACGCATGCGCGTGTGTAAAAGCGAAAAATAAAGCATCTTGATATCGTGCCGTTTGTAAAGCTAGAAAACTATACGGGCACGCGCGCGCGCGTGACACGCGGGGAAAAGATGGGCGCGAGTTGGCATGCGCCAGTCGAACGCGGGTGAAATGCGGGGTTCCACGCCGTCCCGATGGACCTGACGCGGTCGTACGGGTTGGATGACAACCACGGCGCGAGGATCAAGAAACGTTTCGGCATGGTGGATGATTCTAGATCAACTTGTAAACCATTCGCCTTGTACTCGTAGGTATATTTCCATTTGACGTCGGTGGCTTGTTCGTTCGCCGGACCGACTTCGGGCATGGATGTCCACGCTTGCGTACGCCAGCCAGAGTAATCGCCAGTCCAACGACCGCACGTCAAGAAGTCAAAGATCATCTTGTTCTGTTTCGGTCTCGGGTCAGCGTGCAGCACGATGTCATCTTGCGCGATACCGCATCCGGCTTTGGCGAATAAGTTGAGCGTACACACGCCCGGGGCGGTTGTACCGTACATCATAAACGACGATCCCAAACCTTTCGGTGGGTTGTCCTTCATCACCGCCGTCATTCGCGCCTTGTCGGCGTCGCTCCATTCCCAAGGATCACCCTTCAGGACGCAGTCGTTTCTGCACGATCCAAACGTTTTATCCACGTATCCTGGTCGTTCGGAATTCGCCACGTCGATGGGCGCCATGCGGTTATGGTGCATCCCGTACATGTTCGTGCATTCTTTTTGTTGAAACAACGGCGCAGTCGTCGACGGCGCGTTGTCCATCGTGTCGTCACCAATTTCATACAAAATTTCCCCGCGTTCGTTCTTCAACGCAAAGCCGTACTCCCAATCCGGCACGTTAGTATCGACCGCCCACGTTTGTGAATCGCCCGGGTAAATGTTCGCCTTCTTCATCGGAATGCCCTTTTCCCACGTGAAAAAGTCATCCTTTTCATAATTGTGATACACCAAACGCGCCTCGGTGACTGGGGACGACCAGAAATTACCACTTCGCGACTTCACGGCGTCGTCCTCGCACCCCAAGTGCAAGTTATACTCCACCATCGGCGCGTTCCCCGTCGGCAACACAATCGGCGTCTTATACCCCAAGTTGGCTTCGATCTTCGCCGCAATCGCACGATTCTCCGCGCTGTGCGTCGTGATCGCGCGCGCCTGCTTGATCGCGCTCGACCCTTCGCTCGCGAGTTCATCCACCGTCGCGATCGTCATCTTAAACGGCGTCACGACCGGCGTCTCGGCGCCGAGGCGCGACGCAACACCCACGGCTGCGCCCGTAACACCCACGAGCGCGAACGCGATGGTCAACGCGCGCGTCGCCGTCGTCGACGCCGCCGGCGCGCGCGCCGCGGGCGCCACGAGCGGCGTGCATTCGTCTTCAGACTTCATCGTCGTCGTCGTCCGCGAGATCGTGGCGCGGCAGCGCGCGACAGTGTCGAACGCGCGAACGATCGATCGACGCCTCGCCTCGGCGTGTCGCGTGCCGAACGTGGCCGCGTGTGCCGACGTCGTCCACATCGACCACTCATGACCACGTGTGTGTACCCACAACGTACACCATGGGTACACACACGGGGGTCGATCGAACCCGCGCATGCGCGACGTCGATCGATCTCGCATCGGTTTGGAATTGTGTTTTGAAAGGCGCGACGCATCGATCGATCGATTGCATGGACCGGATCGACGCCTCGACGCCTCGACGCCTCGACGCCGACGAACGACGACGACGACGACGACGACGCCAGTCGCGCGGCGCGGATGGCGGACGACGCGGCGCGGATGCGCATCCGCCGCGAACTCGCCGAGACGTGGGACGTCGATGGCGTCGGCGATGGCGATGGCGCGCGTCGCGTGAGCGCGCTGCGCGCGATGGCGGAGAACATGCGCGCGGTATTGGCGCACTGCGCGAGCGTGGATGGCGACGACGGGGAGGACGACGGGGGTGACGACGAGCGGGCACAGGTGCGGTCGTTGCTCATGGTGGCGGCGCGGGATGTCGTCGTGCGCGTGGTGGGCGTGGAGGGCGAGGGTGAGCTCGCGCGCGCGGCGCGGAGCGCGGTGAACGTCGAAGGCGTGACGGTGACGACGACGACGACGAGTGATGGTGGTGGTGGTGGTGGTGGTGGTGGAGATACCGCGGATGTTGTGTTGTGTGTCGTCGATGGTCAATCGCCGCGCGTGTTGGAGGATGTGGATGAGGCGGTGAAGCGTTCTCGCGCGGCGTCGCGGTCGAGAGTCGCGGTGGTCGTCGAAGCCGCGGATGCGGGACGGTTCACTCGGGAGAGCGTCGCCGCGGCGTCGCGCGTGCCCGTGGAGAATGTGTTTGTAACGCATGGACTGTTTCCGGGATCTCGCGCGGATATCAGGCGCGTGCTTGCGGCGCCGCCGAAGCGGTCGGAGGTGGCGTCGGCGTCGATTTCGGCTCGGAAAGCGACTGCGCCTTTGCCTTCGCCGGCTTCCGCGTTCGCGTTAGACGACGACGATGACGACGACGAGGAGGAGGATGCGCAGGAAGATAATGGTGACGCTCGCATGCCCCTAGACGAGTGGGCGGCGTACGTGCGCGCCGACGCCGCGAAATGTCGAGACACAGTGTTGCGCGCTGTGATGTTGATGACGCGCGAAGTTGTGCTTCGTTTGGCGGAAAAGCTTGCATTACAATATGAACCTTTAAGAAGTACGCTCTATGCGCGCATTCGTGGCGAGAAATCGAGGCACCGCGTACAAAAAGTTATTCAGCGCGTAGCTCCGCCGTCGGCGAGCGATGAAGACGCCGCCGACGCCGTCCAACGACGACGATATTCGTCTTCAAACGTCGGCGCGGCGCCGCTGGGCATCGATGTCGACAAGTTTCGTTCTGTCGCTTTGCAGGGCGTCGAACAAGGCGCCACTGTTGCGACGCAAGTGGGCGAGAAAGTGGGCTCATTTTTAAACTGGATGGTGAGCGAAGAGACGGATGCGGAACGTCGACGCCGCGAAGCGCAAGAAAGTGCGTGGCGCGAACGTCGGAAACAACTTTGGGAACAAGAGCGCGCGGCGCGTGAAGCGGCGAAGAGTACGCCTGACGATGGTAGAGGCCAATCACCGCGCGCGTATGCGGCGAAGCACTCGCCGACGGCGTCCTTTGTCACCACGACGACGGCGCTTGTTGACATGCTCGACAGCTCGCTCGGTGGCGACGACAATGACGCGCGAGTCGGGCATCAGTCCAAGATTGCCGCCGCAGAGGCACGCATTCGCGCCCTCGAAGCTGCCCTTCGTGCGCTCGATCCTCATCACGCGTTACTAGACTCACGTAGCAAACATTAGACTCGCGTTGTCAAATACACAAATTCTATACACTACAATACACACTCACGCCGCCGATTCGGCATCCATCAACGCCTTCACAGTCTTCAACTCCCCGAGCAACACTCTAAATTTCTCTTCGCTAACGTCCACGTCCAAGCACCCATGCGCGGTGGTGTTCAACTGTAAACGAACCGCGAGCGCGCCTTCGTCGTCGGCGTCGCTCGCGAACGTCACGCCCCAGGACATATCCTTCAACGCATTCACCCGCATCGTTCCACGCAACAACGCCTCGCGCAGTGCTTCACGCGACTTTCCATACGGCTTACACACCGCATCGGCGTGCTCTTTAGGTAGACCGAGCTGCTCGAGCTCGCGTCCCAACGCGCGTTCGTCGACGTCGTAGCGCGCGGCGCTCTCGATCGTATATTCTAGTGCGGCAATCACCGCCTCGACGTCGCCCGCGGTGACGGCACCATCAACGAGCTTACGAAACTTGGCGTAATCCATGCCCGCGTCGTCCTCGGCGGTCGTTGTCGTTGTCGTCGTCATCGTAGAAACACTTGAGCTCGCTCGCGCTCGAACGCGCTCCACGAGCGCACCGCACAACAACTTCACTCGCACGGACGACAGTTTAGAGATGGTAAACATCTCTGCGAGCAACCAATCAGGCGCGTCGCGATCGCCGCAGAATTTGAATTTCATGATGACACGAGCGTGGCGCGCTGTAAAGCCGCGGGGCGAAAGTGCGTGTTTGGTTGTTACAGCGTCCGCGAGTCTTCGCGGTTGGTCTAATTCACCTTTTTACCACTCGCCGGCGTCGCTTGCGAGCGAGCTAGAGAGTAAATATTTTCACCCGCATCAGCCTTGCGCGCGCGGTTGGGGCCGATGACGTCCAAAATGGCGTACGCAAACGTCGGAAAGAAGCGCGCAAAGTACGTGAGCATCATGATGGGCCGAGGCGCTAGGACGGTTTCATCCACCCCGGTGAGCGCGGCGGCGATGACTCTTCGCGAGACGTACTTGATTTTTAATCGCCCCTTTGACGCTTGCTTGATTTCAGCGCGCGTTTTCTTGGGTGATGAGGTTTGCGCGTCGATTGACGCCGGAGCGGGCGAGCGAGAGGAGTCGGCCCCGTTGGCGGTTTTGACGCCGCACGACGGCGAAGACGCATCGAGCGTAGCGCGGAAAATGACGCGCTCTTGACCCGCTTTCACACCAGTAGCGATTGGGCCAGGGTAGACGCACACTACGCGCACGCCCGTGTCGGCGATTTCGCTACGGAGTGAATTCAAAAAAGTGGCGTAGCCGGATTTCGCCGCGGCGTAGCTCGCCTGGCCCGGACTCGGCACCTTGGCCGCCACGCTACACACCGCAACGATGCGCTTAAACTCGCTGGCATTTGGATCATTCGTCATCATTCTACCAACCTCTTTCGTTAACGAAATCGGCCCAAGGCAGTTGAGCTGGAAAATCGCCTTATCCACGTCCTCGTCCTCCCCGCTCAACGCCGAAGCGGCTTGCGAACCGCCCGCGCAGTGTATAAAAATATCCACCGTACGACTCACACTCGAGTCATGCGCCTTACCCATGGACTTGGCTAAATCATACGCCTTCTGCACCGTCCTTTTCATCACCCCTCGATCGCTATACATGTCCAACACTAATATTTCAACCGCCATGGCGCCTCGAGCGACGCACGCCTCCGCCACCTCGCGCAACCGCGCCTCTCTTCGGCCAGATAAAATCAAAAACGCCCCGCGCGCGGCGAGCTCCAGGGCGATGTCCTCCCCTAAACCTTGCGATGCACCCGTAATCCACGCGCACCGACCGCGAAATCGCTGCTTTTTAAGCGATGCGACGCGGAATTTCATGTGCGCGCTCGACGTCCACAACGCCACCGCGAAAACCTGTCCCGACCACGACCACGCGTGCGCGCGCGCATCGTCGTCAGTCACTCAGTCAGTCACCGCGCGACGCACGCGACGCACGCGACGCACGCGACCGCGCATCGATGCGCACCTGACACGCGCCGAGCACGTAAAACGCGACGTTGAACCAGTGCGTGGTCGCGCGCGAGCGCAGCGATGGAACGCACGCCGCGGCGACGCACGCGACGACCGGGGCGAGTTCGGTGAAGATTGGGAACGCGCGACCGCGGCGGAGAAACGCGGACATGACTGACGGCGGCGCGCACGGGGATTGGGATCGGGCGCGCGCGGGGCCCGGCGGCGGCGGGAAGTGGCGGAAAAAGTTCCGGTGGTTACGAGAGATATGTAACGACTGTGGTCGTCGACGCGCCGGGGCGATGCGTGATGGGTCGAGAACCGTGATGTGAGTGTCAAGTCAAATGTGTGGTGGTGGTATTAATCGAGTTTGGTGCCGGGAATGGGGGCGTAGAGCAACGGGTCTTCTTGGATGGGCATGCCGAGCAACGCGAGCACGCCTCCGACTGCGGCGGCGACGATGATGACGGTGACGGCCCATTGGACGGCGCGACGACGGAATTCTGCGACGGCATCTTCGTCGTTTTCACCCACGCTCGTCGACAAGGAGTTGTCGCCGTCGTCGTCGGCGGTGAGCGTGCGTCCGTCAAAGCCGAGGAGGCGCCGCTCGGATGTCGTCGACGTGCGTTCGACGCCGTCGTCTGGAAGCGCAATCGCCGCGAGTGGTGCGGTAGCCGCGTATTCGACAGCGATGGCGTCAAATACACGCTTAATGACATCGGCGGTGAGACGCGCGCTGTCCAACGCTACGTCGCTCTTCGAGCCAAATTTTCTAGACGCGTACGTGACGCCCTCTAAAGCGACGTACGCCACGCGCGCCGCCTCCTCGCTGTCTTTCCGCACAAACGCTCTCAAACCCTCCTCAAAACACGCCAACTCGCGCTTGACATACGCCCGCGCCCGCGCCCGCGCATCACCACTACGTTCAACCTCCTCAAAGCACTCTTTGCGATTGAACAACGCCTCCGCCTCGACGTCGTCGCACCGACCGCCTCGCGCAATCTCCCCCGTCACCGCCGCCAAGCTCACGCGCGAAGTCGGCGACACCGCCATCGATCGTGCGCGCACACTACCGCTCTCATTGTCGCGCGCTGCGACATCCACCGCGCGATCGACAGAAAACACGACCACCTTTCCCCGACGCGTCGCGCGCTCGCCCGCGCCCGCGCCCAGCACATCGCGTAAAACGTCATCTCTCACGTCGTTCGCGCCCGCTCGCGCGCTCGGAGACGTCAAACCAATCGCGTGGCGCGCGATGACGGCGAGTTCGCGCGCGTTCACGTCCATCGCGCGCGGCGCATCGACGGTGTGCGTGTTGAGCCAGGATGGCGATGCCGCGCTTTCGATCGCGAACACCGTCGCCATCGGCGCGCCGAGCGCACCGGGCGCGAGCGCGACGGCGGCCAACGCGCACACCGCCACCGCGCATCGCCGCGCGCGCGACGCCGCGACGTCGGTGACGCGTCGTCCAGAGCGTCCCATGGCTCGAGCGTCAGATTCTGGCGCTCTCGTCGTCTGCACTGTTCGTCGCACGCCGACATGCACGTCGTGCGACTCCCGGCGGGCACCGCGCTCGTGGACGACGAGCAGTGTCGCGCATCGTTCGAGCGCTTCATCTCGCGCGATGGCGCGCGCGGTGACGCTGCCGCGGGCGAATCGCGCGGCGAAGTCATTGAAACATCACCACCATCATCATCATCCGTCGCCGCCGCAGACGTCGCGCGAGTGACGTTCGCGGCATCCAACGTCGGCAGCGCATTCCCCGATGATACCTCCTTCGCCGCGGGCGCCGTGCGCGCCCGCACCGCGGTCATCAGCCAGGGCGAAGGCGACGCGACTCGAGCCGAGGCGGTCGACGCCGAGCGCTTCGCGAGCTCCGCGTCGATCTCACGCGTGCTCGACTCGAGCGATTGGGCGTCTTCGTCCGTCGTCGCCACCACATTCGTCGTCATCGATCACTGGACGCCGCGCGGCGAGCACGCGTTGATTGGGACGAATCAAGGATTGGCGTACCATTACGTCGACTGGCCGAAGGCGCGGCTCGTCGTCGGCTTGCGAGGCGTACGCTGCGAGGATGCGACGTTCGTAGACGATGGCGATGGCGGCGTTCGCGCGTTAGTGAGCACACATGATGGGCGAGTGTTTGACGTGCGCATCGATCATCGCGCTGGGGACGGGAAGAGGTTTGAAAAGTCGTGCGATGTGGCGTTTGCGCGGTTGAGCGGGGAGGCGATTTCGGGCGTACGCGTGGCTCGAGTCGGCGGCGCGAATGGTGGGAAGGATAGATTTGGCGTGATTTTAACCACGGCGTCAGAGTTGTTTGTGTTGGTTGGGGATTATTCGCTTGAATCGGTGTTGGCTAAGGCGCGGGCGCGGGCGAAGGATGTCGAGGCGGTGGTGAGCATGCCAGAGTCGAGCGACGCGTCGACGCTACGGGTGTGGAGCGCGCCCGGGGAATCGTCGTCTCCAACGCGCATGGCGTGGCTCACGCACGCAGCGGTCTATCGCGGGGCGTTGAATTTCAACGCCGACGATGCGAATGGGGTTTTAGAGCGCCATGGTGCGTTGCCATTGCCCAAAAATGTCAAAGGCGTCGCCGCTGGCGAAACGCCGGCGTCGCTCGCGTTGACAGAGCATCACATTTTCCTTCTCTACCCGTCGAATGTGCTCGTGGCGATGAGCGCCATCACGGGCGATGTCGAGGGCGTGATACCACTACCTCTCGGAGGCGCGGCGACGTTTACATGTACAGATTTAGCGACGTCTACGGTGTACGCCGCCAATTCCGGCAACGTGCTCCGCGTGCACGTCGACAACGAAGACGCCAACGTCTGGCGAGCGTACCTCGACCAGCACGACTACGAACGATCAATCGCGGCGTGTCGATCGGATGTACAGCGTCAGTGTGTCTTTACAGCACAAGCGGAGCGAATGTTGAAAATCAAGCGTTACGAAGACGCTGCAAACGCCTTTGCAAACGCGGGCGCCGCGCACAGAGTTGAGGATGTGGCCAAGATGTTTATAGACGCGAACGCGCCCGACGCGTTGTACGCCTACATCGAAGGTCGCTTACGCGGGTTGCCGATTGACGATAAACCGCGGCGTTTGATTCTCGCCATGTGGTTGCTGGATGAGTACGTCAAGTGCGCGTCGTCGACCGGGTCGGCGTCTAAAAACGCGCGCGTGCGCGAATTCTTGCGCCAACATTTCGACGACGTGGACGAGCGCGAGACGCTTCGAGTCTTGAGCCAAGCGCATCGATTGGATGATGAAATGTATTTTGCCCAACTTTGCGGCGACTACGACAGAGTGTTGGATCACTTTATTCAACTTGGTGACGGCGTGAAGGCGTTGGAGGTGGCGTCGGCGCCAAATGTTCCCCAGAGCGCGTTGAACAGAGCGCTCCCGGCGCTCATTCGAGCGTTACCGAAAGAATCCATTGACTTTATGTTGACGCGTCAGCCTCCGACGAGTGACGACGTGCGCATTATTAAAGCATTTGCCGACGACGAAAACATGTACTCTGCGAACCAAGCGCACAAAAGCGTACTCGCACACGTGGCGAGGTACTTGGAAACTATTACGGCGAAACCAGACGGCGCAATGCGAGGCGACGCCGACGCGCACGACGCGTTGTTAAATGTGTACGTTCGACAGCTCGAGGTGTCTCCGACGATCATTGCCATGCTCACCAAGTACATCTTAGATGCGGTCGATGAAGACACGCGAAAGCCGTACTACGACGTGCATTACGCCATTCAAATGTGCGAGAGATACGGCGCACATCGAAGCGCCGTGTACGCGTACTGCGTGTCGCAGAACTTTGACATGGCGATGCACGTTGCGTTAACGATGCTTCAAGATTTAGACTTGGCGAAAGCAGTTACCGAGCGCGCTGCTGTGCTGCATGCTGGACGTCCGAGCGACGACGACGTGCAAAAGAAGTTGTGGATTGAAATCGCCAAGTGGGCCATTCAAAAGTCTGGCGCGCTGGAGAAGCGCGTGGAGGATCTCAATGAAGACGAACAGCGGGGCACGATTCGACGAGCTTTGAGTTTTCTCAGCGAAGCACACGGCGTGTTGCGAGTGGAAGACATACTTCCTTTGCTTCCCGATTTCACCGTCATCGACGATGTGAAAGAACTCGTGTTGAAATCGCTCGACGAACATCGAAGTGAAATCGAGCACCTCAAAAAGGGCATCGACGAACTGAACATGTACGCACAAGACATCCAAGACGACATCGACGAGCTTGAAGAAAAAACAGTCGTAATTTCTCGGGATGAAAAGTGTTCAGAGTGCAACAAGCCAGTCGTGCGCTTACGTCTGATGGCCAACGCCGACGATCCAGAGCTCCTCGCTCCATTTTACGTCTTTCCGTGCGAAATGGCGTTTCACACCGAGTGCCTCATTCGACGGTCTTTACCTTTACTTCGCAAAGACGAACGCACGCGCGCGCTGGCTTTGATGCGAACGCTCAAGGTTCCACTTCCGCGGCAATTGAAGCACGAAACCAAGTACTGGGGCGAGCCGCCCAAAGCCGCCACGGGCTTGTCCACGCCAGACGCCGTCGCAGAGCTGGAAGACATTCTGTGCGCCGACTGTCCGTTTTGCGGCGGTCTAGACATTCGCCTCATTGACGAACCACTGCTAACACCAGAAGAACTCGCTATGGATAACGACTTTGGCATTCCACTCGGTGAAGAAGATGGTTGGAACGATGTTCGCGTCATAAAAATTCACGCGAGCGACATCAGCACGGATGCGCGCATCGCGTTTGAAGAAATCAAGCTTCCCGAAGATTGGCCGCCGCATGAATTCTTTTACGACGATTTCTAAAACCCAGCCGACGACACGTTTTGAGCGAGCCAGCGAACACTTCGAGTACGCTGATGTAATATCAATCATAGATAGCGCTCGCGCCGCGACGGTTTCGCCTTTGTTCGCCTCTCTATCCACCGCCGGGCGCCTCACCCCCCTTCAGTCGACGTCGCTCGATCTCAACCGACGTGCATGCGGTGTGCATTTCCCAAGAACGCAATCTCTGTCGTTCGAAACTTTTCCCTGCGCACGTCAAAGCGCGTCGTTCGCGCGTCGAGTCACGCCAACGCGGCATCCATGGACAGCGCCCCTCGCTTTCGCTTTGGTTTGCTTGCCGATATTCAATATTGCGACGGCGATGATCGCAAGAACATCACCGGCACGCAAATGCGCAGGTACGTCGCGCGTTTTCCGCGGAATTTTACATGGCGTTGACTGACTTTCGTGGCGCCTTAGGTACAGAAACTCGCTCAACGTTGCGGAGCGCGCGGTGGAGTACTTCAACGCGCACGCGCTCGACTTTGCCGTACACAACGGGGACATCACCGACCATCAGTGCGCGTTCGACTTTGCGGCGGATGATTTCAAGCCAATTGAAAGTGGACGAGAAAACCTGGCGTCGGTGATGCGAATATTAAGTAAATCGACGTGTGAAAAGTGGATATTTACCATTGGGAACCATGAGTTGTACAACTTTACGAGGAACGAGTTGCGGGACGGCGTGGATACGCCTGGGAGTTCTTTGTCATTCAGGTGCGCAAATGATGCGGGCGAGTTTTATTATTCATTTGCGCCGAGTCCAGGTTGGCGAGTGGTGGTTTTGGATCCTTACGCGGTGAGTATTTACCGTAAAGGACGACAGCAAGGACTGTGCGAGGAGGCGATAGAATTGTTGCGTAAGCACAATCCCAACGTGGATGTTTTCGTGCGGGAAAACCCTGAGGTGATTGAAACCGAACGCATGAGTGGGACGTTTCCGTACTTTAAAGACATGGAAGGGCTTGTTGGGCGATACGTGCCGTTTAATGGTGGTTTGGGCCCGGAGCAGTTGGCGTGGGCGCGCGACACGTTGAGCGCGGCGAACGCCGCCGGCGAAAAGGTGCTGATTCTCTCGCACCTGCTCATTCACCCTGACTCGACGGCGAAGCGATCAGGGAAGACGTTGATGTGGGATTACGATGAAATGCTCGCGCTTGTAGAATCCCCGCAGACGGGTGGGTGCGTGAAGTGTGTCATTAGCGGACACCAACACGAAGGCGCGATGTTCACGTGTGACAAATACGGCGTGCACTATCTCGGCATGGAGAGTCCAATGCTCGCGAGCGATGAATCCCCGGGGCCGTTTGCCGTCGTCGACGTATTCGATGATAAAATTGTCTTCAAAGGGTACGGACGTGATAGGTCGTCTATACTTTTCCCATTCGCTGGCGACGCCGCGCCGTCTGATCCCATCGTACGCGAATTCGCGCTCTAGTCCTTGTTTAGCCGCACACATTAGTTTGTCATACGCCAACCCGAATGGTGAAGAAAACGTTGCGATAAATGTACAATCATATTTCATATTTATAATGTTTCTACTTAAATGCTCGCCGAGCGATCGGTCGAGTGAGAGGCGTGTTGTAACTTCATCAAACGCGCGCGAGGGTGAAATGTACACCCTTTACGTGCGCGTCGTCACACAAACACATCTCTCGCTCTCGAGCTTTACACAACCATGTTGAAGAACGTTGCTCGTATTTACCACCCGAATCGCGACTGGCGAGGTTTGCAGTAATATTTTTGGTGATAAGCTTCCGCGTCCCACCACGCGGTGTCCAGCGACGCTGACGGAGGAAAAATATCCGTGAACATGGTTCTTTGAGTTTCTTTCTCAGCCTTGGTTTTCGACGCCACCGCGAGCTCGTATTGCTCTTCATCTTGTGCCCAAATTGCGCTCTTGTATTGCGATTTACTCTTGTACGTCGGCGAATGTTCGCTCCAAAAGTGCTCGAGCATCTTCGCGTACGACGTCTGGGTGGGGTCGTAGCACACGTAGATGCCCTCCGTGTGCCCCGTGGCCCCGGCGCACACCTCGGAATACGTCGGATTCTCGCTGTGTCCACCAGTGTACCCCACGCGGGTGTATTTTACGCCTGGAAGCTTCTCGTACGACGCTTCCGGGCCCCAAAATCATCCCAAAGCAAAGACAGCCAGCTCGCACCCAGCGGGCACGTTGAACCCGTCGCCCGTGGACGTGCGTGAGGCGGCTGTCGCGGAGGATCGCATGCGCACGCTACGCGTGGCGTGCGCCGTTCGCGACGCTTGCGCGAGCGGAGTAGCCGCGGCACGCATCGCGTCGTATGCACAGCGCGTTGTGAGGACAGGGGACAAGAACTATGACATCATCGAGACGTCGACGAATATATTTATTCACAAGAAAACACCGCGCCTCGATGACACGAATACACGACACGCACACAGAGCGACGGATGTAACAGTTCGATTCGTTTGCGTGGAGTGCGCTTTAGTTGATCATCATGATTGGCCAATCGGGAAACTTTGCGTTCCAATAGCGCACGCCGTAATGTTCAAGCTTTCGATTCTCATCGTCGAGCTTCTTCCCAGCGTACGCCAAGCGAATCAATCCGGGCATCACCCCCGTGTGCTCGTAGATGACTTTTTTAAATTCAACCACGCGCATCGCGCTAGAAACGCTCACCCAGAACGGCCCACCGTACTCGGCGTCGATGTGCGCCGCGCTCGCGACGAGCAACCGCAGCGTCTTTGGCTTGGGCGCGCGCGCCTCCACATACGCCCCGAGTGGCACCCCAGCCGCCTCCGCCTCGGCTTTATCCCTCAAATACTCATCACGCGTTGGGTTATACTTGAAATTCCACTCGCTCGACACCGCCCCGTGCGCACCGACGACATTCGGCACGTACTTTTCATCCTCATCATAAAAGTCATACGCATTCGGTGGCACCTCTGCGTGCGCGCCAGATCCCCCGGTCCCGGGGTGGTTGTTGTACTTGCTGAACGCTAAATCGGATTTTCGATACGTCGGCATCGCTCTCGTCGCCGCGCGCGCCGCGTCGCGGTCTCGCGCCTCACCTGCGGGCGTTTCACGGGCGTTTTCACGCGCAAAATGTCACCTCAAAGTGGTGACTCGAAGAGACACTTTTTTGTTGTGCCGCGTCCAAAGTGGATAAGAGCGCGCGGTGTCGCGCGTGCGCTCGCGCCAGTACGCGCCGCGACGCCTCGCGCGACGCCGCGAACATGTCCGCACACGCGCGTTCTTTCGCATCCGCGCCGTCGCGCCGCGTTTCCGCCGCGCGTCGCGCGACGCCCGCGCGTCGAGCGACGCGATGGGCGCGCACGATGGTGCGCTCGAGCGCTGCGTTTCCGAGCTTTTTCCCGGATGAAGTGCGCGAACTCACCGAACCGGCGGCGATTACGATGGCGACCAAGGCGCGGTTGATTGATGTCGCCGTGCCCGGTCGCGCGGCGGTGGTGAAGACGTCGTGTGTGGGTGATCCCGGGCCAGCAGAGGGCGCGCGCGGGGCGCCGTTTGTGTTGTTGCACGGGTTTGACTCGTCGTGCTTGGAATATCGTCGGTTGTTCCCGAAACTCGCGGCGGTGACGGAAACGTGGGCGGTGGATTTGCTTGGGTGGGGATTTACCGATGCGCAGGATGGTGGGATTGGGGATTACTCGCCAGAGGCGAAACGCGCGCACTTGTACGCGTTTTGGAAGGCAAACGTCGGGCGACCGATGGTGTTGTGCGGGGCGTCGCTCGGGGGTGCCGCGGCGATTGATTTCGCCACGAATCATCCCGAGGCGGTGGAAAAGTTGGTGCTCGTCGATGCGCAAGGATTCATTGAGGGTTTAGGGCCGATGGGGGCGCTGCCGAGACCCATCGCGAAGGTTGGCGTCAACGTGTTGAAGACGGTGGCGTTGCGCAACGCGGCGAATCAAATGGCGTACTACGACAAGAACACGTATGCGACGGAAGATGCGTTGCGCGTTGGACGTTTGCATACGTTTGCTCCACAGTGGTGCGATGCGACGCTGTCGTTTATGCAATCTGGTGGGTTCAAGGTGAGAAATTCCATCGCCAAGGTACCGATGGAGACGCTCGTCATGTGGGGACGTGAGGATAAAATTTTAGAGCCCTCGTACGCGGCAAAGTTTATGGAAGAGTTACCGAACGCGAAATTGGTGTGGGTTGAAAAGTGTGGACACGTGGCGCACTTGGAACAGCCAGACTTTATGTGTAAAACGTTGTTGGAGTTTGCGGGCGAAGGCGCGGCGACGGCGAACGCGGCGGCGTAAAATATACCCATGGAACAGTTGTTGGTACTGTTGTTCTTAGCTCTTTGTTATTGACACTTTCGTCCTGAATGACTTGTGTTGTTCTCGTGTTTCGAGTGACGCAATACATATTTATTTACCGTACAGTTGACGACGATAATGGCATGTCGATTTGCGGTTCACCCACGAGAATGAAATTCACCGTGAACACAGGCGCCGCGCCGATTGGAACTTGAAGAACGCCTCCAAACATGGACGTTCCCGGCATCGCGTACATCTTACCGAGCCACACGCCCGGGTAAATCGGCCTTAACTCGTCACGGAAATACTCAAACTCATGGTTATGGTCGGAATAGTCCACAACGATTGATGACGTTCCGGGTTGATTGAAATTCGACGTCGCCACGGACGCTTTACCGGGATAAAGCTCGACGGGATCGTTCAATCCAAAGATGCGGTTAATCACCGCGCCGTAGTTGAGCTTGATCAAATTCGTCACTTCAGACCCATCAATTTCGTCAAAGCACTTGCCACGCCAGGAATTGAATTGAAACGACCGACGAATGCCGTACGTTCTCGCGATGGCTTCGTACGATCCAGAGCCGAGAATGCAGCCGCTGTAACAACCAGATGGTAATTCGCCAGAGAGCGGCGACGCTTGCCAATACGCGTCGTCAAGCAACGTCGTGTTTAATTCACTGCGTAACATGGGCGCGTTACACATGTCATCCACCATGAATTTGGTCGCATTGAGCGGATCTTGTCCAAATAGCGCTTGCGGGTCGACTTCGGCGTAGACGTTTTGCATGAATGTCGAATTCCACGTCGTCGGCGCGAGCGTGTCGGCTCGACGTTGCATCGCCGCCCAACTACCCGTGGTTTCCGAAGCGCTTGACGTCATATTTAAGCGAAGAAGATTAGAGAAAATGTACGTCGCCACCCGATTGGTGATTCGTTCGTAAATAGACGTCTGAAATAAGGAGTCACGCGATTGGATTACGTCCAACAGCGCCGACAAGAACGGCGTGTCGATGTCGTTAATGCCATTCGCCCATTCGAAAAACGGCGATGGCGCACTCTCCGGCGGCGGCGAAGATTGTCCCGCGGAACTAAGCAACGACCGGCGTTGCGTCTTCGCGTCGCCTTCATCGCTCGAGACGCCGACAGCCGAACCGCTCGAGACGCCCAACGCGAGCACACATGCCACAACCACCCAAGACCGTCGCCCGCACATCTCTCGAAATCCACGCTTGGAAAAACAAATAAACAACCACTGGTGTCCGTTTCGCGTGACGCGTCGTGCGTCTGTGTGCGCGCGCGCGGAGAAATGCCGCGAATTACCCAGCAAAAATGCACACCAAAAAGGCGTTTTTTTGGCTCGTGTCTCGAAACAATCACCACTCGCCGGCGCCGGCGCGCTGGCATTGCGATGTGCGCGATGTTCGCCGTCGCCCTGAACGGAGACGTTCGCGCACGTGCTCGCGCGCCATCGCCGCGTCGCGCGCTCCCGCCCGCGTCGCGCTCTGTCGCGGCGCCGCCGCCGCCGAATGCGCGTTGGGCGCACGGCATCTGTCGCGCTCATCCGCACGCATCACGTCGCGCCAAGGCAAAACGCGCGCCCGATGCCGCGCATCCGAAGCGCAAGTACTCCGTAGACGAGCGGTTGGCGTATAAGGGCATAGACATCGAGCGCATGCGTGCTGGGGAGGAGTTTGAGGCGGACGCGAAGGCGGCGTTCACGAGCGAGGTGCCGCGAGGCGCGGACGTGTGCGAGCACGTCGCGATGTTGGCGATGCGTCAAGAGCTTGAACAATGGCCCGCACAAAAGACGGATGCGTGGGTGTTTGCACGGGCGAGTTGTTTAACGGCGAGCGATGTGGGTGCGGTGTTGGGAATTGATAGACATAGGGACGCCGAAGCGGTGCTCAAGATGAAGATGCGCGCGAGAGCGGCGGAGAATGATTTAAAACAGTCGATGTTGGCGGGTGAGTTTGCGTCGGTGTCTGCGTCTGCGTCGAAGAAGAAGAAGGATAAAAAGTATGGTCACCCGGCGACGCGTCACGGCGATGCGTTCGAAGCCGAAGCGTTGGCGCACTACGAAGCGGTGAACGGCACGAAATGTTTGCACTTTGGCATGAAGACGCACGACGTATACTACTGGCTCGGAGCGTCGCCCGATGGCATCCATCCCGCCGGGCGCGTTGTGGAAATCAAGTGCCCATTCACGCGACCGGTGTTGTCGAATGGTAAACGCATGCTCGAGCACTACGCGCAAATTCAGACGTTGATGGAAGTGTTTGACTGCGAATTTTGTGACTTTGTTCAATACAAACCCGCCGGTCGCGGTAAAGGTCACTCGGGAAACGTGGACGCGCCGTTATACGTGTGTGAAACCGTCCCGCGCGATCGCGAATGGTTTGCGAAACATTTTGAAACTTTGCTTGAGTTTTCGCGTTCGCTCCCATCGCCGGCGTAGCATGTAGCCCGTCCACATTCGGCCCGGACGCGTGCGCAACATCTCATAGTCGCCGCGCCTCGGCCGTACGCACGCGAATTGTTTCTTGTTGTATTATACGAGCATATTTATATGGATTCAATCGCACAGGCATTGGTATTGATTAGTATTAGCGCGAACGGCCAATGATACAGGTACGCCGCTGAGGGATGTTGTTCTTTTGTTCTGCCGCGACACACGCCCGTCGCCCTGCGCTTCTCCCACGCGCGCACCGCCAGCCATCCCACCCACGCCCGCGTCGCGCACGCACACGCCATCCAACGTCTGTCGGTTCGTCCGTCGCGCGCGCGTGCGTGACGTTTTTTAATTGCGCCAGCTGTCACGTTTGTGTGTGTGCGCGCGCCAGCTGTCAAAAAAATTTAAAAATTTTCCACGGCGTTCGCCCACGGCGTGCGTCACACCGCGCGGCGTCCACGGGCGCGCAACACGTCGCCGCGCGCGTCGCAAAACGCACGCACGCACGCACATGGACTGGTGCGCGTTGAACGACGGCGCCGAGCGCGGGGCGAGCGCGGATGAGGCGCACGCGGAAGCGGCGCGCACGGCGGAAGCGGAGGAATCACGACTCGCAGCGAGCTATGAATCCGCGCTGCGTGCGGCGGCGAGTGGGGATCGCGCGACGGCGATCGAGGCGTTGAGGCATGTGTTGGGACACGCGTTGACGAATGATGGGGAGAATATGTCTGCGGGGCTCGCGCGCGTGAAGTTTTTGGCGTTGAAGAATCTCGGGCGGTTTTTGGAGGAGGAAGCCGCGCGCGCAAACGCGATGACGAAAGGGGATGATTCGGAAGCGCTCAGATGCTACGCGGCAGCGGTAGAGCTGGATGATGAAGATGTGATGTTATGGCGTCGATTAGGTGGCGCTGCGGCGGCGAGAGGAGAGTTGAGCGTGGCGAGACTGGCGTACGAGCGTGGGATCGCGCTGCGGCCGAAGAACCAACTGTTAATGGAAGACTTGAGCGAAGTGTGCTTGGCGGCTGGAGATTTAGACGCCGCACGCGGACTCGCGCGTGAGATTTTGCGACATGATTCTACACATGTTCGTGCGCGCGCGATGGCGGACGCACCGGAGACCTTGGAGCTGTCGGCGGCGATGCGGGACGCGCAGGCTGCTCGAGCGGCGAACGTGCCGCACGTTGACCAGGACAATGAGATTGCGATTCGATTCTCACCATCAATAGAAAAATCATGGGCCATGCTTGCAGGCGTTCTTGTTCGTCTGGGCGGTATTTCATCGCCCGAAGCGGAGTTGGATAAGACACCTGGCGGTGGAGGCGACGACGAAGGCGACGACGGCGATGACGTGACAGGCGTCGCTACGCCAGTGAAGACGGTTGATTCCGCGGCGACGCCTTCGCAAACGCCAGTCCCACCACCGAGCGCAATAGACACACCGCCGAACGATGGTACTGGCGAGTTGGCCAATTTGTCGTTTTTACGAGCCGTCGATGGCGTGGACGTGCCGGTTGGTGTGCCGCTAGGGAAGAGTCTTCGTTTCATCTTTGACAGCGAGAGCGAAGCACGCGAGCCGGAAACCGTCGAAATGGTTGATACCACCGACGCGGCGACGCAAAATGCTACGTTGGGCGCGCCGGCAAAACAGCCAGAAGTCATCGATCTCGCCGCGGATGAAAGAAAAGATCCGAATGCTGAGACGCCCGTGCCGGCGAGCCAATCTGAAGCCGTTGAGCCATCTCAGGGCGGTGACACTGCGACAAAGGGCAAGCGCCAGCGACGAGCATCAGTAGAAGGACCAGTGCGAAAATCCCGTCGTCAAGAGGAATTGGATGCGAAGAAGGCTATTGAGGATGAAAAGGAGCGTCTCATTGCCGAGGAAAAGGCAGCAATCAAAGCCGCTGAAGCCGCAGAGCGCAAAAGACTTCTTGACGAGAAGAAGTGGGCGCCCGAACAACAGATTGCGCAAACTCTTTTAAAGCTGATTGGTATCGAATATGAAGACCCGACGTTGGCGTTAGCAAAGGCTAAAAAGGAGAAGGTTGGAGGTGATGATGGGCACGCGCACGACGTCAAGAAGAAGCATTTGCGAGAGTTGAAAGAGGCTGCAGCGAAAAAGGCTGAAGAGGAGCGTCGTTTGAAAATTATTGAACGCGTCGCCGCATTTGTCAGCACCGTTGACGGCTCTAACGGTGGGGTCGCGCACGTCGCGTGGCGTCTTCTTTCAACTACTGCGGCACGTTGGCGTCCCGATACTGAAGATGACTGCGCGCCGAGTCCATCGATGTTGTTCACTGTTGTACAAATCTATGGCGTTGGCCCCGGCGACGAATTAGCACCGAAAACTCGTATCTTGCTCTGCTTAGCAGACGCGGCCGTCGTCGCTGCTCGAGCGTGTTCGCTTGAACAACCCGAACGCCAGATACTTAGAATTGTTGCGCAAGGCTTTTTGGACCAGGCGGCGACTGAAATGACCAACGACATCACGCAAGATTTCCAAGCTGAAAGTCTGTTCTTACGGCACAAAGTGGCCGAACTTTCTGGAGAAGAACCTAGTGTGATTTCCTTCTACCTCGATCAAGCTCAAGAAGTGGCTCCTGATGACGCTGAAGTTCCGTCGCCGTCTGGCGCAATCGCCGACGCCGCGCCAGCACGCTTCACCAAACAGTTGCTACGAGCGGCGATAGATTCCATGAAGGTGAAAGAAGTCGTCACCGGTGCCGCATCTAGATTTTCCAAAGGGCAGACTTCTGAATTAGTATCGACGTTGACGCCTTTGCTGTTAGCTGATGAAGATGAGGAGCTCACAGACGCGCTGACTTTGACGCAATCAGAGCGCCAAGAAGCACTCAAGGTGCTCGCCATGGCAGCCAGAGAAGAAGGGGGTGCTTGTGTGGTCGTCGAGCTCAGAGCGTTGAAGTGCTTGTATGATTTGACCAAGGACTCCAGAAATTTGCGTAGTATGGCAGAGGCCATCGATAGTTCAAAGCGTGTGCACACAAAACACGCGCTCGAAGTCGTCGAACAACTCGGCATCCAGACGATTGCAGCGTCTCTATTCGAGTTACACTACAGTGAGCTCGCAAGAGAACCTGGAGTGAAAAAGAACCTGAATAAATCGCGCGTGGCAGCAGCTAACATGGAAGCGGCAGCGCTCGCGCTTTCGTCCATACAGCGCGCTTCAAAGGGAACTGTCAGCGAAGTTATTGAATTACACGAAAAGCTTCACGATAGACTCGCTGACTGCCGATGCTGCTGTGGAGACGCACGCAAAGGCGCGTTTCTCAAGTCTTCGTTGATTCATTTGGCGAGGCACCGTAATAGAGTGTCCGCAGCTCGAGAAGCCCGACAGATTGCGGAAGAGTCTAAAGTCGGGAAGAAGAGAGTTGGGCGCCCCAAGGCGGCTCAAGCAGAATTGAAAGGAAATGGGAATAGCACAAAAAGCAATACGAACGCCGATGATGACGAAGAAGGTGGAGGTCGTCGCCGCGTGCGTCGACAGCGCGTCAGCAGTATTGAGACTGACGATCGAACGCCGCAAGATAGAGCAGATCGTAAAATATTGGAGAGGTTGGATAAGCTCATCGTTCAGTTTTGTTATTGTGTGTATGGGTTTGAGTTGGAGCGTCCTAAACGTAGATGCCGGGAAGAAGCCGGAGCCACAGAGGCAATGTTGGCCATCACTTCTGAGCAGAATGCCGCGGACTTGTGGTTGTCTCTTCAGCCTTACGCGATGCAGAGTAAAGATCAGCAACGCGAGACGATTTGCGCGATTATGCAGGCTATTCGCTCGCATGTTTCAGATCCTCCGCCAACGAAGCAAGGCGCGGCCGTGGATTCGTATTTGACGGAATTCAGTGACTACCTCACCATGAACCTGAGCGTAGATGAAGTTGTCGCCAAGGAGCGCGCGCTTGCTAGAGCTCTGATTTCACGACTTACTCCAGATGAAGCGCTCATGGAGCTTCGTCTTCCTGGCACGCCAGCCAAGAGCGACAAGTCTGAAGCGTTACCAAAGTCTCCCAAAGCATCGGTCGTGCACGTACCGGGTAGCTCCAGTTCCAGTGCGTCTGCTGTTGAGGACAAAATCACACGATATGGCGAAGTTTACAAGACTATGTATCAATTTTGCATCGAAGTTGATGGTCCTGCTTTGGAGAACGCACTTGAAGCAGAGCAAACGGATTCACAAGAGATTTTCGCTTTGCTTGAAAGTTGCATGCCGTCAGGTGTAACCCCATTTGAACGTAGAAATGTCGCTACACGCGCGGTTGAAGTCGTGACCGACGGTCTTGTTGCACATGCGAGTGAGGATTTCATGCGCATGTTGAAATTTGACGTCCAATACAATCTCAAGCGTCCTCAGAGTTGGATTGCTTTAGCTGACCACATGGACACCATTAAGGACATCGTGCTAAATGATTCTGCGAAAATCATGACCGTGGATTCGTTCCGAGCGAGTTCGATGATGGAGCTGATCAAGAGTTATCAAGTGGCTATCCGAAGAGCATTGTTAGCGGCGGATGAGGCGTTGTCTATGTCGTACCACGAGGGACACGATGAGACTGAATGGATTCGTTCACAAATTCATGAACGCCTCGGCCAAGCGAGTTATGAATTCTTGCAAAATGCGCCTCCGCTATACGATGGACGCTTGAACACACTCAATACGAATGATGCTTCATACAAGGCGGCTCTTGCGTTGTGCCGGAGTGCGTACACTCGCGCTGCTGAGTCTAATCCTGACGAGTGGTCGTATCCGTATCATTTGGCTAAACTTGCCAAAAAGAGCGGGCAACCACTGGCACAAGTGCTAGCTATGCATGCGGGTGCTTTGGCGTTACTCCCAGGCAGTCTAGAGGCGATCTATCAAGTTGCAAACATTCGATTACGTATCTTGATGTCCATCTCCGTCGATGGCCGAAAGAAGATGTCGCCTGAAGATCAAGCGTTGACGATTGCCGTACTAAAGCAACCTTTCGCTCCGGGAGCGATGCAAAATAGCTGGATTGGCGCTTATCGCGATTGCATCGAAGCGTTGCTCTTCATATCGAAAAACTATCCCAAGTTTCACAAGGCAAATTTCCGTTTAGCTTGGGCCCGATTGAAGAAATCTCCTGGCGAAATCGGACACTCTAGAAAGGCGTTGGAGTATCTCGAACCGCTCTTCACAGTCCCGAGAACAGGCACATTCAAAGCAGTGATGGTGGAAATCGACGATTCAAACCTCGGTATTGACAACTCAGCCAGAGAAACTCAGCTCAACGACGGCACTAGTTCAATTGTTTATGAGGCTGGTGTCAACGAGCCGCGAAGACGCTTTATTGCCAATGTCAGACGTGCTCTTCAGCTTTACCTCGCACTCTTGTACACTAATGAAGATATTGGCACCCTAGCGAGCGCGGTAGCGTATCTTTCGGACTTTAAGACATCCGCAAAGTCGCGCTTATCGGTTGTTTCTTCGGCGAGGGATGTTCGCATGTACGCTCTGGGTCTCATGCTTCGCGCCATTTGTCAAACGTTGGCGCAGCCTGAACTTTCAGACGATCTCGTCACTCAGCGCGGTGAAAAAGTACCACCTCACAAGCGTGACACGTTCCTTGAACATGCGTACAACACGTGGTTTGAGTTTGCTATCCCCGCCCGCGGTAACGTCTCAGCGTGGGAGACAAACGTGAGCGATGCATTCGAGCAAATTACAGGTGAAGAAATGCGCGCTGATTCTGGACCTGACCTCATCAAGGAGCCATATCAGACTGCTTTTTTCAACGCGAGTGAAATCAATTCTTCAACGAAAGCTTTGCTTGACTTTGAAAAGTTCGCTTTGGAGCACGTGGCAAACTTGGAAGCCAAATCTGACTTATCCGCTCTCGCAGCGCAGTTCTCCTTATGCACATCTCGTCTGACGGAATGCAAAACGAACGATACAGATGTTCTCGAGCAAGGCCGTGCTCGATTGCGAATCCTCCAAAATGCAAATAAACTCGCGTTCATTCGATGTTCTGAAACCACACTTGTGGCGCTCGCCAAAGGAGGCATTGATCTCAAGGCTGATATTGATGCTGACACGAATGACAAGGGCAAGAGTGCTGAGGAAGAAGCCGAGGCTGAAGCTTCCAGATTTGAGCAAGAAAAGGCGTTCGCTGACGGCGAAACTATTCTTATCACAGCCCAGCGCATGCATCGTAACACCAAGCAAGACTCTGCCACTCGCGCCAACGAGTACCACGTGAACCGCAAAAACATATTTACGATGTACGTGAACGCTTCCAAGTCTGGGCGCCCATTGGCGACAGGACATTATGCCGAAGGCACGGATTTACATCGTGTCTATTGCGAACTTGTGCAATCGATGCAGCAATGTGAAACTTTGGGTCAGAAACATCGCGAACTTGTGGAAGCGGCGCTCGCAAACGAAAGTCAGACGACCAACCCAGAACAGCTCAAGCTCATCAAGGGTGCATACGAAGACCTCAACTCGGCGAATGACAACTACACAAAGATCACGCAGATGTGGGACGCAACTTGCGCGGCATTCCGCGACGAAACTACAGCAACTGCTGCTGCGATGAGTAAAAGTGATATTGCTACAGCCGACACGACGGCGTACATTTTACGCGTCGCCAGCGCAGTGTCGAAAACCGACGTCACGGACCTCGCCTCCGCCGAAAGCATTGTCGATGGCGCCGTCAACGACGCGCGCAAAATGCGAGTCCAGTTCAAGAAAGCAACCGCATTACGTGAGAAAGCCAAGAAAGCCAAGAATAAAGCCATTGCCGCCGCCGAGCCGAATGAGCCAATCGAAGAAGCCGTCGCCACCGCGGAAGACGCTTTAGAAATTCTTCCCGACCAACAACTCATCACCATGGACGCCGACGCCGATGACGATGTTCAAATGCTCGACGCCTAGTGTACACGCACCCATTGCAATCATACATTCAACACATGTGTACGCGCCACGACGCAAACAAGATGACGATCCCTGACCTGCGCAAGTGATTCCGACTATACCTCAAACCACGACGCACGCAAAAAGTATTTTATTTTTGCGCGCCACGTGTATGCACGCACGCATCATTTCCGTCAGGCACGCATTGTATTCACCATCCTTGACACGCATCGTCGCCGCGAATACCTCGAAACCGGCTTTCATTCTCCGATCCGCTGCCCGCACCATCATGCACGGATTTAACGACACTTCCGACGCCGGTCGCGGCGCCGCTCGCAAGCGTCCTCGCGCCGGACGGGCTACAAACAACGTTCCGCACCCTCGCGCGCCGAGCGACGGCGCCGGGCAGTCGCGAGGGATCAGCGACAGGTTAGATTTCGGTGACGATTCTCGTGGCGGCGGCGGCGGCTCCAACGAAAGACGCGACACCCAAGGCGGATACAACGCCAACGCCGGCGGCCGCGGCGGCCGCGGCGGTCGCGATGGTGGTCGTGGCCCTGGACGCGGCGGTCGCGGTGCGTCAAACGCGCCTCCGAGACCAAACTTGGCGAAAAACCACGGCGCGACGCTCGCCGTCGCCGAACGCGTGCAAGTGCCGACGGGCAACGCGCCGAGCCAAACGGCGGCTTTCGCCAACATGGGCTTGACAGAACGCAGCTCGCGCGCGATTCATGAAGTCATGAAGTTCACGCACGCGACCGCGGTGCAGGACGCGACGTTGCCGCATATTATGCGTGGATTGGATGTGCTCGCGCGGGCAAAAACTGGAAGCGGCAAGACGGTTGGGTTTTTACTCCCCGCCATCGAACGCTTGGCAAAGACTGGTGCACCGCGACGTGGGAACGTGAGCTGTCTCGTGGTGTCCCCGACACGTGAACTCGCATCGCAGATTGCAGAAGAGGCGAAGAGCTTGTTGACGTTTCATGATTTTGGCGTCCAAGTTGTCTTTGGCGGGACGAATATGAATAGCGAAAAGAAGCGTTTGCAAACGCAAGGCGTGGAGTTTTTAATCGCCACGCCCGGACGATTGATTGATCACCTCGAGACTGGAGATTTGGCGCAGCGCGTGCAAAATCTTGATGTGCTCGTCTTGGATGAGGCTGATCAGTTGCTCGATATGGGTTTCAGACCGAGCATCGAGCGCATCTTGTCCTACTTGCCATCCGAGCGTCAAACGTTGTTGTTCTCCGCCACGGTGCCGAAGACGGTGCACGAAATTGCCGCCAACGCTCTTCGCCCTGGGCATCAGTACATCGATTGCGTGGGCGATGACGCCCCGGCAACGAATTTGCAAGTCGAACAATCGATGATTATGGCGCCATTCAACGATCACTTGACGTTGCTCACGCAAGCCATCGAGGCGCACCAAGCCGTCGAGCCAAACCACAAGGTGATGGTGTTCTTCCCCACGGCTCGCGCCACGCAACTCGCCGCGGAAATGTTCGAGGCGATTGGCAAGCCTGTGTTTGAAATTCACAGCCGCAAGTCGCAGAGCGCGCGCACCAAGGCGGCGGATCAATTCCGTGCGTCAAAGTCGGCGGTGATGATGTCCTCCGACGTCACCGCGCGCGGCATGGATTTCCCGGATGTCACGTTTGTCATGCAAATCGGTGTCCCGAGCGCCCGCGAGCAGTACATTCACCGTCTCGGCCGTACCGGACGCGCGGGTAAGACTGGTCAAGGTTTACTCATGCTTGACCCGGCGGAAAAATACTTTTGCCGCGCCGTGCAAGACTTGCCGATTACGACGCTCAATCCGACGATTGACCCGGCGACGGATGCCCGCGTGCGCCAGGGCGTGAGCCGCATCAGTCAAGACACCAAGGATCAGTGCTACGCCGCGTGGTTGGGATTCTACAACGGCTCGAGCTCGAAAATGGGATGGAGCAAGGAGAAACTCATCGCCGAGGCGAATGAGTACGCGATGACGACGTTGCAATGCCGACAACTTCCGGGATTGTTGGCGAAAACCGTCGGAAAGATGGGATTAAAGGCGCAACGACCGTTGTTGAACATCGTGTCTGATTTACCGTCCAAGGGCGGCGGTGGTGGCGGCGGTGGCGGCGGCGGTGGCGGTGGTGGTCGCGGCGGTGGTAGTGGTGGTGGCGGTCGCGGCGGCGGCGGTCGTGGCGGCGGCGGTCGCGGCGGCGGCGGCGGTCGAGGTCGCTGGTAAACATCGCGCACGCGTGATACTTATTCCAAACACGTTAAGAAAATGTACGAGTACTAGATGATTGTTACTTAAATTGCTTCTATTGCTTACTATACGCTTCTGTGCGTCTACGCCTTCTTTGCCGTCGTTATTAAACGAGTCGCTTCAAATGGCGAAGACAGTCGCCTACGAGGTATAAACTCCCAGTGACGAGGACGTTGACGCGCGCTGGGGCCACTTCGACGGCGCGACGTCGAATGAGGGTCAACGCCTGCGTCAAACTCGGTATGACCAAACCTTTTTGGTCATGATTGGTAAATACCGCAGATTGCGGCCTGCGCGCTAAACTGCCTTGATGTTTCGACGCGACGTCGTCCCACACGCGCGCGCACTTTTCTTGCCACGCCGTCGCCTTGTCCGACGCGGATGGCGATAAACCCGCCGTGGAGCTATCGGGCGGGGAGAATATCGCCGTCTCGATCGCACAGTGTGGGTTTGCGGCGAAGACTTCAGCCACGGGTTCGAGTAAATCGCCCGCTTTGCGATCATCCATGCAATTAAAGAGCATGATGTTGTGCTCGTGCGCCGCGCGACTGGTGCTCGCAAACCATTCGGCGCTGTGTCGCATGGACTCAATAGTGTGCGCACCGTCGAGGTAAAAGGTCAAATTGTCATAATCAGGATCACTCATGACTTGAGAGCGTCCAGGCCAGACAGTTCGCGCTAAACCAACCCGAAATAACGGTGGCAAGATGTTCTTCGCGAACGCCGCCTCGGCATCCGCCGCCCAAGGGGCGCCCGTGGCGTTGGCCCAATTCCGACACAACGTCACCGCTAATCCAGCGTTGATGCGCTGATGCGGACCTGCGAGACCAATCTCAATATTCTCCGCATCTTCGTACTCGTCGATGCTCTTGGAGACATTAAGCGGAATTGCAACCTCCTCGGCCCGGCGTTTGAGCGACGCCATCGCCTCGGTCGGTTGTGGCGCCGTAAACGCCGGTACATTTGGCTTCATAATCCCCGCTTTTTCCGTCGCAATCTTACCTATAGTATCCCCTAAAATATCCACATGATCCATCCCGAGTGAAGTTATCCCACACACCACCGGCGCACGCACCACATTCGTCGCGTCTAAACGCCCACCCAACCCAACCTCCAACACGCACGCCTCCGCGCCCTCCTCGCTAAATATCCTCAACCCAAGAAGCGTTAAAAACCTAAAATATGCCGGTATCCCCAAATCCCCACACTTCGCTTCAAGTTCATCATACATCCACCAAAAATGCCGCGCAAACGTCGCCTCATCGACCGGTTCGCCGTCAATTCTAAACCGCTCGCGCACATCCAACAGATGCGGGCTCGTAAACAACCCAGTTCTCACCCCATGTTCCCTCAACACGCGCTCCACGAACGCACACGTCGACCCTTTCCCTTTCGTCCCAGCCACATGAATCACCTTTAACCCATCCATACCCGCGCGTAACCCCAACCGCGCGACGTACGCGTCCAGTTGCGCGAACTGCGCCTCCCAAGGCATCGCCCCCGGGTCGGCGCGCTTTTTCCCGCTAATCGTCGTCGCCAGAGCCGCGATCGCGTCGTCGTACGATCGCGCCTGTGACGCAGTCGATGAAACGCCATCGCCGCGGTCGTCTTTTTCGTCCGCGTGCGCCATCGTCGCGGCGTCGACGGCGTCTGCGGGGCGGATAACAGAGCGACATTCGGCGGTCGAGAGGCACCCCTCGAGAGGCGCCGAATGTCCGAACATCGACCGGTGGTCCGTTTTAGACACTCGTGAACCACGGCGCAACACCAAAAAAAAACCATGGATGCGCGCGCGCGTCGGCGTTCATTGCGCGGTGGCGTTGGACGCGCGTGGACGACGACGAGGAGGAGGAGCGCGCGGCGGGATGGCGGCGTTGGAGGCGGCGGCGACGCGGTCGCCGGCGACGACGACGTCGTCGTCGATGCGTGAGGTGGATAGGGATGCGGTGAAGACGATGGGTGGCGATCTCAACGTGTTTTCCACGCGCGCGTGCGACGCGTGTCGCGCGCTCGGGTCGGTGATGGTGTTGCTCGTGATTGGGATCGTTGGGTTGACGTATTATGCCACGGTGGTGGTGGTGTATTGGCCGGTGGTGGAGGCTGGGGGGGAGGATGCGTCGCTGGCGACGGGGGCGTTGATCGCGTACCACGTCTTGGTGTTCATGTTGTTGTGGTCGTACTTTGCGTGCGTGTTGACCGAAGCCGGTGGGGTGCCTGCGGGGTGGACGCCGGAGGCTGAAGATCCTGAGGAAGCCGAGGCGGAGGCGAAGAGGAGTAACAGTGAGAAGCGTAGACGGTTTTGTAAAAAGTGTTCGGCGTGGAAGCCGCGGCGGACGCATCACTGTTCGGTGTGTAAGCGGTGCGTGTTGAAGATGGATCATCACTGCGTGTGGGTGGTGAATTGCGTGGGGGCGTATAATTACAAGTTTTTCTTGCAATTCTTAGCGTATACGTTCTTGGCGACGGTTTTGGATTCGATTTTGTTGTTGTCCAACTTTATCGATTTTTTCAAAGACGTCGAGGAGAGTCAAGCGAGCGGCGCCACAGGGTCGGATGCTGAGGTGGACCCAGCCGAAGGCACGCAACTTGCGGTGGTCTTTGTGACGTTTATCGTCAGTGTGGCATTTGCTGCGTCGTTGCTTGGGTTTTTGGTGATGCATACAAACTTGATTCTCAGCAACATGACGACAATTGAAATGTATGAAAAGAAAAAGACGCTCCCGTGGAAGTATGATCTCGGGAAATTTAGAAATTTCAAGCAAGTGTTTGGCGAAAACATCTTCTTTTGGTTCTTCCCTGTGCACACGACCACACAGATAGAAAAACTAAAGGTTATGACGGGCTTGTCTGAAGGCGAATGTTTGGATGGCGACGCGTACGCGAGGGCGTGCGAGCCAGAGCGCGCGAGATTCTCCGTCACCTCACCGCACGCGAAAAAGTAGACAATCATTAGAAGTAACGCTGCATTACGCACATAGACTATTCATAGCTACACATACTCATTACAACATTCCCTGCCCCTAAGGTTGCCTGGACATGCTTTGTTTCAACGCGAGTTTTCTCGCCAACTCTCGAGGCGCGCTCGTCGCCTCGATGCGCTTCTCCAACGCCAACTTCTTCTCGCTCAAATTCTCCAACAACTCGTATCGAAGCTGCGGAATCACGCGAGAACGCTTCTCAAACTCAGCAATCGCATCTTTCGTGCCATCACTGTGCGTTCGAAAGCGCGGCGTCAGTCCAAACCTTTCGACGTCGACGTCGAGCGCGTAACACCTTTCAATCAATCAAATCAATCCAACGCATCACACGCACCTCATCGCAATCACCGCCCGCTCGAGCGTCGGTAAATCACTCGTCGCACTCGCTTCGCTCTGTATCGCCGCATTCAACACCGTCACCCGCAACCGTTCGCTCGCGTCGTCGACGTTTCGCATCGTCGCATCGACCGACGTCTTGGTAAAGCCATCAATGAAGCGTTTACCGCGCACCGCGACGTCGTCCGCGACCTCGCCCGCGGTGACGGACGGCAGGGACATCGACACAGACGACGTCGACGACCCCGCGGCGGCGACGGCGAGTCGCGCGCGTGCGGCGTCCACCATTCGCGCGGTGCGGAATGGCGGCAGTGCGCGACGCTCGTCTGAAATTCTGCGCGGCGCGACGCCGCGCGCGACGAGGCGCGCGATGACGACGACGATGACGACGACAACGACGACGACGACGACGACGACGACGACGGCACGTGGAACGCGCCCGCGCGCGCCGCGCGGCGTCGCGGTGCCGCGCGCGAGAGGCGCGTCCCAGCGCTCTGTAGCCACCATCATCGCGCGCGCCTCGAACCGCGACTATCGCCGCGCGATTCGCGAGCGCGCGTTCGACGCCGACGCCGACGAAGGGGACTTTTTCGCCGGCGCGTTCAGGGAGCTCGCGCGGTTCGAACGCGACGTGGACGCGAGATTGGAGCGGGCGTCGCGCGCGCCGGCGGCGTCTTCGTCGTATGAACGCGAGCAATCCGGCGTGGAGCGCGCGAGCGATGGGTCCATGACGCATAGATATTACGTCAGTGAACGCGTGGTGACGTATGGCGGGCGCGCACCGCCGCATGCGGCGTCGTCTGTGTTCGGCGCAGGCGGAGCGCTCGCGAGCGCGTGCTGGCTCGCCGTCGGCGCCGCGTGGGCCGTCGCGACGCGTAAATTCCTTCTCGGCTACGACGCCACCGCGTTCAAGGCGGATAAAGCGACAAAAATCAAATTGACTGCGCAGTGGCCGGCGTTATACGCCACGTCGGGGAAGTTTCGTAAGGAATTCCACGCCGCGTGCGACGCCGACCGAGCCGCCGCCGCCGGAAAAGCCGAGCCAAACGCGCGCGAGCTCATCGACACCGACGACAGCGACGCCACCGACCACACGCCCGATGCGCGCACATAGACAGATTTCATTCATTTCCACATTTATAGCCTCTGTATAGCCTCACGGATGCGCGCAGCACTAGCGTTATAATTTCACGCGGCGCCAGCCGAGCGCCAGCGTTTTGAACGCGCGCCTCGCCCTCGACTTCATTTCGCGCCGCGTCTGCGCGTCCTTCGGTGCGCACGCGCGCAACGACGCGTGGTCGACTCGTCCGCGAGCGCGTCCGCAGTCGCCATGGCGCTCGCGCGCGCGCACGGCGCGCCGCTGTCGCTGGGCGGGACCAATTTGATGTCACCATCTGTCACGGCGCGCAAAGCCGCGACGTGCGCGCGCGCGAGGCGGAGCGCGCGCGACGGTGACGATGGGCGTCGGAAAATGTCCGCGTCGCGGGACGGGCGCGCGCGCGCGGCGGCGCCTGGGTCGTCAAAGGGTGCGGCGAACGCGGGCACGCGAGGGAAGGAGAACGCGTCGCGACGTCGGAGGCGCCGCGCTCGCGCGCGCGACGACGATGGCGATCGCGAGATAAAATTGATCGTAACCGACGTGGATGGAACGTTGCTTGATGGGAAACAAGCGCTGGGCGCGGCGACGGAGCGCGCGTTAAGGCGGGCGGCGGAGCTCGGCGTCTCGACGGTGGTCGCGACTGGGAAAACTCGCGGACCGTGGGCGCGCGATTTATACGCGCGGTTAGGCGATGTGAACGCAAACATGCCGGGATTATTTATTCAAGGATTGGTCGTGTGTGATGGCGCCGGGAAAGTGATCTCGAGTCGCACGCTAGAGTCGGGTAAGGCGAAGGAGATTTTGCGCTTTGCACGGACGCGCGGGTGCGTCGCGGTGGCGTTTTGTAACGACCGCATCGTGTGTGCGACGCGAAATTCGTGGACGGATAAGGTTTTGGATTATGGCGAACCCGTGCCGGTGGAGTGCGGAGATTTAATCGCAGCGAGCGATGGGTTGGAGATTAATAAGATTTTATTGTTTGGCGAAGACGAAGCGGTGACGCGATTTCGAGCCGAAGCCGCCGTCGTGCTCGCGGATGCGTGCGATATCACGACTGCGGTGCCTGGTATGCTTGAATTTTTACCCAAAGGTGCGAGTAAAGGGTCAGCGGTGCGAGAACTGTGTGAAACCATGGGGATTGATGCGGCAAACGTTTTAGCTATTGGTGACGGCGAAAATGACGTCGAAATGTTGACTTTCGCGGGCGTCGGTGTCGCCGTGGGCAACGCGAGTGCGGCGGCAAAATCCGTGGCGGATGTGGTATTAGAAGAAACAAACGACCAAAACGCAGTCGCTGCAGCGGTCGAAAAGTATGTCCTCGGCCCGCGGGCGCGAGAGATGGACGCGTTAGACAAGGCGACTGCGAAATCGGAGCAGACGCCCGCGGAGCAGGCGGCGAGCGCCAAAGCGAAACGACTCATCGATGACGTCCAAGCGCGAGTGAACAGAAAGTCGAGTGATGCGCCATCTAAGGCCTCGCCGCCGCCGTCGCCGTCTGCAGTACCTGCGGTGAGCTCGACGAAGGTTCCGCCGACAAAGGTTCCGCCGTTGAGCGACGAGGAGCGCGCCGCTCGCGCCAAAGCTGATGCCGAAGTCATGGCGCATCAAGCACGTATCAAGGCGGAAATGGAAGAAAAAATGATTGGCATACTTAGAAAAGTCGTGAAAGGTGCACAAAGTGTCAGTGAAAGTGTCGTAGAGAAAGCGAGTGCGAAGAACACCGCGAGCATGGACGACGATGAATTTGAAGAGACTGTTAACGCAGCTTTCGGTGCAGCCGACGCCGACGAAGGGTCAGGTAGTTTCGACAGTTTTGATGAAGACGAACTTGCCGAAATGAAGCAGCAGCAGCTCCAAGAGATGGAGCGCGCGGCGCAAGCTTCAAAGGAGCTTCTCGAGCGTCAACGAGCAAACGCGGCGCGCTTGAAAAAGCTGAATGAAGAGCTCGAAGCCGCCAAGGTGGCGCTCGCACAATCTCAAGGTGACAATGCGTCAACATCAGTACCACCAAGAACACCGGCTAGTGACGCAGAAAGCAAAGAGCGCGCCAAGGCTGAGATGATTGTTGCGAAGACGTCGTTGAAGAAAGCCATCGCCAAAGCCGAAGTAGACGCTAAGAATGCCGAAGCTGCGGTGAAAGAGGATGAGGCCAAGGACGCTGCGGCATCCAAAGCACCGAGTGGATTGTTTGGTTTCATGGCGAGCGCTTTCAAGACGGTTTCGGCCATGACATCAGCAGAAAGTATCCAAAGACAACGCGAAGCTGAACGCGCGACAGCCAAGGCAAACGTGTTGTCTCGCGTCGTGTATTGCGACGGTGGTCGATCATGCACGCCGGATACTTTTGCGCGTATTCAAGAACAAATCAAAGCGTTGGAATCTAAAAATCCAACGAAAAAACCAGCGGCGAGTTCGTTAATGCTCGGTCGCTGGAGCTGCGCGTTTACAAATTCGTCTCAAATTCTTGGCACGGATAATTTCATCAAGCAAAATGGACCAGTTTTCTTCAGTTTTGATATCGAGACGCAACGTTGCGAGATTCAACGCTCGTGGCCGGCGCTTGTAGAGCGCGCGACGATGACAACGACGAGAGATGGCACCAAACTTGATTTAAACATTGAGCAATCCAAAGTTTTGGGGATTCCTCTCCCGCAGCGCAACGTCGAACGCGATTACTCTTCGCTCGAAGTGACGTATCTTGATCTCGATTTGGCAGTGTGTCGAGGCTGCGATGAAACAGTATATGTTTTCATTCAAAACGACCCAAGCTATCGTTTGAGCGCCGATGGAACGCAAAAGATGTTGCGCTAAGATCAAATACTATCGCCAACAACAAGACATCGTTTCCCCGTGAATTCGATGATGTAAAACGAAAACAACACAAAGAATTTCAAACTTTTTCTAAGCATCATACAACACAAAACTGCTACTACTTCTACTCGCTACGATTCGTTTGGAACATTTACAGCTCTTGTCTGACGCCGTCGTGCATGTCATCTCCTGGCGCACTACGGACGTGGAAGTTCACTAATGTCGGTTGCATGTACGCTGAAGACAAACTCAACGCAAACGGCAACACGGGGTGGAACACGTATTGCACAAAGCGTTTACTTCGCGCCGAATTCGCCAATGCATTATTCACCATGAGCTTGAAACTCACTTGTCGACGAGACCCTGGCGTGCGGCGGATGAATTTAATGCCAAAATCCACGTGAGGTTGCGGACGATCGATGGCAGTGATCATCCGTTCGTCGTATGAAAATAATCGCTTGTCGAAATACGGCGACGTCGAACGAAACTGTGGTGGGTAATCTTGCGTGCGAAACAACCGAGTGGCGATGGCGTTGAACACTTCTTCATCGTCGCCATCGAAATCGGTGGTGCACGTGTTGCAATACGCCAGAGCTTCGCCTTGGCTACCCGCGAATCGCGCCCACGTGCTGTTGCCTCTCGGTGGCGCGTTCAATTCCTCATCCACGCCGTGCCATTGCGAATCACTCATGGACGTCGCAGCGTGAATGAATTTCGACTCGCGCATGTCATACACTGTATACATCGTTGGGCCAATCACTCGATCGCCACGGCGCGCCAACGCATACTCGGGCGTACCAAATTTAATCAGTAATAAGTTTGCGTCCAACATGCGCATGCGAAGCATCACAAGCGACACGTAACGCTCAAAATTGCGATGTAACAATCGCAACGCATCCGCGCTCGACGACTTGCATGCGTCATGATACAAAAACGTTATTAATCGCTGCGTCAAACCGCTGAGCAGAGGACGTCTGGCGCTGGCGAACGCTGCGCGCCGCGCCTGTATCTTTGCCCCAATTTCCCGCTCAACTTCGATAAACTCGCGTTCGCGGGACTCGTGCTCGACGACGATTCGCTCATCCTCCGCGCACGCGTACTCACCAATCGTGTGCATCTCTTCGAAACGTCCTTCAGGAAGTATTTTCAAAAACACCACGCGCTGATGTTTCAACGAAAGCACCGCTAACGTGTTGTTCCGAAGACTCACCGCGCCGTTGCGAGGCAAATGCATGAAATCATCCGTGAACGTAAACGCGTCGAGCTTTTCGCCAGTCGTCGTCTTTAACAAATGAAACGTAATGCGCGCCATGGACGGCGTGCCTTGCATCCGAGCCTGCGCTTGTTCTGCCGCCTGCGCTTGCGCCTGCGCCGCAATGCGTCCCATTTCTCGTCTAGTATTCCCGATGTCCCCGCGTTCGTCCTCTCGCATCGCTCCGCCCGCCGCCACGCTCGCTCCATCCAACGGCGTCGCACACGCCGCAATAATAAATTCCCCATCACACACCTCGAGCATGAAATCTTTCACAATCGCATCGTCACCATCGCTCAATGACGTCATCCACGCGTCGTCAAAGTACCTCTTAAACGAGCTCAACGCGCTCGCTCGCCCGCGCGCTTCCTCGGGCATGACCGCCCCAGTCTCATCCCTTCGCAAGCATCCATGAAACCCACGAAATCGATACCCCACAAGTTCCTGCTGATGCCTCGATACCGCGATGAGCATACGGCCATCGGCGGTGAAACGGCGCGGGGTTACGTCGGGAAAGTCCCGCGCCCGCGTCGTCGCGTTGGGCGTCACGCCTCTCGCGTACACTTGTCTCGCCACGTGCGTGCGCGTCCCAGGCGCGCCCGCATCGATCGCGCGCGACATCGTCCAATGAAACACACTCACCGGCGCGTGTTCTCGCGCGCGTTTCTTCCCACTCGTCGACGGAACTTCCCACTCGTCAGCGCCATTCGCTTTATCCACCGTCATCGGCAGCACTTCATCGTCCACGACATCGCTCGCCCGCGCGTCGCCGCCTCCACCGTCTCGCGCACGCGTCGCCATCGTCGCCGTGCGCGTCGCACCACCCATCGCCGCCGGCGTTCGCCCCGACGTCGCCCGTCGTCGGCGTCAATCAATGCCGCAAAAAAGTGCACCACATGACGTCACACCCTCACATCAATGCGCGCCGCCGCGTCTCGCCTGCTCCCGGCGCCGTGGACGCGCGCGCCGCGCGCGCGTCGCGCGCATCGCATCGCGTGCGCGCCGTCGCCACCGCCGCGCGCGCTCTCCATCGCGTTCATCGGGTGGGAATGGCCCGAAGAGCACGCGTCGGCGGCTGGTGTGCGCACCGTCGCTCTGGCGCGAGCGCTTCGCGCGCGCGGACATCGCGTCGCCATCCTCGCCTGCGCCGCGGAAAACCCCGCGAGCGAGGGGCTTCGCGCAGAAGGGTTCGCGGTGCGCCGTGCGCCGGCGAATCGAGGGCGAGAGACGCGCGAGGCGCTGGGGAAAGACGCGCCAGATGTCGTGGTGTTTGACCGATTTCTCGCCGAGGAGGCATTCGGGGCGCGCGTTCGCGAGGATTTTCCGCGCGCGGTGCGGGTTTTGGACATGCAGGACGCGCATGCGTTGCGAAGGAAGCGCATGGAGGCGTGGAAAGGCGGTGCGAGCGCGGAAGAGGTTGTTTTGGCGACGCCAGATGCGAGAGATGTGGACTTGCAGCGCGAGCTCGGAAGCGCGACGCGAAGCGACGTGACGTTGGCGTGTTCGCGCGTGGAGCTCGAATGGCTCGCGACGACGTGTGGATTGAGGCGCGAGCGGCTGTGCGAGGCGAGTTTTTTCCATCCTCGAATCGCGCCTGGCGTCATCGGGGCGAATGAGGTGGAAGTTCGGGATGATTTTGAGCGCCGTCGCGGATTCTCAACCGTCGGGACGTTTAAGCACCTGCCAAACGTGGATTCTGTTGAATTTCTCGCCGCGCAAGTGTGGCCATTGATTAGAAAAGAGCTACCCGAGGCAACGATGGAGGTGTATGGGTCATACCCGAACGCCAAGGTTGAGCGCTTTCACGCACCTAAGCAGGGCTTTTATATTCGCGGGCGCGCCGAGCGATTGGAGACGCCGTTGCGAGCGGCGCGCGCGATGCTCGCACCCTTGCGCTTTGGGGCTGGGATTAAAGGCAAAGTTCTCGATGCTTGGACGCATGGGTTACCTGTGGTGACCACACCTATCGGTTCTGAAGCCACCGTGCTTGGGGTGAACGAGTTTTGGACGCCCGAGGCGGCGCCAGTGACGCCTGAGACGGGATGGGGCGGGTTCGGCGACTGCACGTCCGCGCGAGACGTTGCCGATGCCGCGGTCGCGTTGCACGAAAACTTTGACACATGGCATCTCGCGCAAGCCAATGGCGCGCGCGTAATGCAAGAGTTATTTATGCACGACGTGAACATGCCGAAAGTTATCGACGTCATCGAACGCTCGGTGGAGACCATCGACGAGACGCGCGCCGTAGATTTTGCGGGTCAAAGTTTATGGTACCACACCGACCGCTCGACGTTGTACTTCTCCAAGTGGGTTGAATTGAAAGAGACGGGCGCGAACACGTGACGGTGCTGTTTTATTTTTTTTGTCGTTTTTGTTGTTGTACCAGTGCGCGTCGCACCGCTGTAACGTGCTAGAATGTAGGATATCAATATTGAAAGAGTAGTATAGAAATAGTTTGGAGCGTGAGCGTCGACGTCACATCGACATCAAATCGAACAAATTGGATTGTTTTTGACCGAATTGATTTGCATCTTCGAGCCAAAGAGATCGCGAATATTATCAATGCCAAACATAATCATCGTTGGTCGCTCGAGGGATAAGCCCCACGCGATGACGTTGACGTCTTCGGGCAAACCCATAGGTTCGAGCATCTCGGGACGGAACATGCCAGAGTTGCCGACTTCGACCCACTTGTCGAGCATTGGGTGAAATGCGAAAATTTCCATCGACGGTTCGGTGTACGGGTTGAACGCTGGCTTGAATCGAAGCTGCGTCATTCCGAGGCGTTCAAAGAATTGATACAATACACCGATGAGGTCACCGAGGGTTAAATTTTTGTCGCAAATCACGCCCTCAACTTGATGGAATTCCGCCAAGTGCGTGCGATCGACGGCTTCGTTGCGAAACACGCGATCGATCGAGAACATTCTCGCCGGCTTGAAGCCAGTTTGAGCAATGTCGTACAACATTCTCGCGCTCACCGCAGTGGTGTGCGTACGGAGAATATTCTTATCCGCCTCCGCGCGCTTCCACGCGTACTGGTGACCAATTGAGCCGTTACCACCGGTCTCGTGCATCTTGCGCACGCGCTCAACGTACGCTTCTGGCGCAAAGTTCATCGTCGCCGGCGTCTTCATGAAGAAGGTATCGTGCGCATCCCGAGCCGGGTGCTGCTGGGGCTGAATCAACGTATCAAAGTTCCAAAACCCGCTCTCCACGAAATTATTTGTAGGCATCTCTGAGAATCCAAGCGAAAAGAAAATCTCCCGAAACGCTTGTCGCACCTTTAACAATGGGTGCACGTGACCGCTCGCCGGTTGCGCTCCCGCCCCTGGCACCAAGTTGTACGCCTTAAACTCTTGTCCTTTCCACGTGCCCTTATCCATCATCTCCTTTGTCAAATCTGCGGGTAAAACCTTACGCTCCAACGCGAATTCCGCACCCTTTGTCAACGTAAACTCTTTCCACTTTTCCTCCTTGACCAACTTGCGCTTTTTCACCAACCCTTCCAGTGTCTTCGCGTCCACGCTCTCCCCAGCCTTCACCGCAATCAACTGCGCGCGCACACCATCCTCAATCGCGTCCACCACTCGAACCACGCTAGGCGTCTCCCCTTTCACCATCGATAGCCACTTACATTGCATCGCTTGCTTGAAACCGACATCCGCCACGCCCTCGCCCGCCGTCGCTTTGAACGTCGTCAACGCCACACCCTCAGCGCCCGCAGGCACGCACGCGAACGCGCGCGCCTCGGGCGATCCGAGCTCAACGCACTGCTCTCCTTCGGCCGTGAGCGCGAGCCTAGACTTATCCACCGCGTCCGCGACAACCATCGACGCCGCAACCAGCCGCTTGGTCACGCCCACGACCACCTGATGATCGACATTCAACGTTTCCGCCACGCGCGCGGTGTTCACCCCAGTCGCATCCGCCGCCGCGAGGGCGTGCAAGAGGTGTTTTTCTATCCCGTCGGCGTCCATCGCGTCGTGACGTGCGGTGACGCGTCGTAAACTGCCGTCGATCGGCGTCTCGCGGGGTGTCAGTAGGAAGCCCTATCGGGTTCCAACCGGAATGTGCGCGCCTGTCGCGCGCTCGAGCGCTCGCGCGCGATGTGGCGCGCGCGGACGGGCATCAAATGGTCCCAGGTACGTCTGCGCGCGCGCGCGCGGGCGCGCACGCGCGAAAACGTCGTCATGTTTCGGGGCGCCAGAGCGCACCAGAGCGCGCCAGAGCACGGCGCATCGATGGGACGGCCGTCGGCGCTGACGTCCACGTCGTCGTCGTCGTCCGCGGCGCATGCGCGCGGACGCATGCGGACGCGTGCGTGCGCTGTGGCGTGCGCGTGCGCGCTCGCGCTCTTCGTCGCGCTCGCGACGGGCGGGCGAACGCGCGCGAGCGATTACGTTGCCGCGCGCGAGCGTTTTCCGCGCGAGAATGCAGACGATGCGTCGTCGGTAGGGCCTGTACGGCGCGTGCAGCGGTCGTATGGGGTGCTTGATGACGCGCGCGCGCCGTTTACATTTGCGTCTGGGCGCGCACCGCACGTGGTGGTGACGGGAGGCGCAGGATTCATAGGATCGCATTGCGTGATGCAGTTGCTCGAACGCGGCTACGCGGTGACCGCGGTGGATAATTTAAGTCGAGGCAACGGCGGGGCGATACGTGCGTTGAAAGCGCTGGCCCCGGAAGGGAGTTTTCGCGCGGTGTATGGAGATTTGGGCCATCCAAGCGACGTCGATGCGGTGTTTGGGTTTACAAATTTGAAGGTGGATATGGTGTTTCATTTCGCGGCCATCGCGTACGTCGGAGAGTCGATGGCGGATCCGTTACGGTATTATTCAAACATCACGTCTAACACGGTGCATTTACTAGACGCTATGCGGCAACATAAGGTGAACAAGTTGATTTATAGCTCGACGTGCGCGACGTACGGTAACGTTGAAAAATTGCCGATTACGGAGTCGACGCCGACCAAGCCGATTAATCCCTACGGGAAATCAAAGCTGTACGCCGAGAATGCGATTCGCGATTACGCCTTGTCCAATCCGAAATTTAAAGCGGCAGTTCTACGTTACTTTAACGTGTTCGGGGGTGACCCCGAAGGGAGAGTTGGGGAGCTGCCTCGCGCAGAGCTACGCGAACACGGGCGGATTTCAGGCGCGTGCTTTGACGCGGCGCTCGGCATCATAGACAAATTGACCGTCATGGGCACCAAACATCCCACACGAGACGGCACGACGATTCGTGATTTCGTGCATGTCGTGGATTTGGTGGACGCTCACATCGCGGTGGCGGAAAAGCGAAAGTATGAGAATCCTCCGTCGTTGTATAACGTCGGCACCGGACACGGCGTGAGCATGAAAGAGTTCGTCGAGGCGTGCAAGCGCGTGACTGAGAAGGAAATAAACATTTCGTATCGTGCAGAGCCACGGCCGGGCGATTACGCAGAGGTTTACGCGAATGTTGATAAAATTCAACACGAGCTTGGATGGAAAGCCAAGTACACGGATTTGGAAAAGAGTCTCGGGCACGCGTGGGGCTTTCGGAAGCAGCGCGACGAGCGTTGGGAATAAAATTGTACAGTATCGATAGCACATTAGCGTGCGCACGCGTATCAATAGGCTTTTGTAGTGCAACTAGCAGTTTATTTAGCGAACCCATTGCGTGAAGGCTCAGAGCCAAGAACCTCACAACGCGAAGCGCGTCATGCCCCGCGGCGGTCGCAAAACACATGAAGTAGAGGACCAATACGGCGCTGGATTCTCCGGTGGCCATCGCGACGATTTCGCGGGTCACTCCTCGGGCGGTGGCGGCGGCACCGGCGGCGGCGACGCGGGCAAACGCACCGGCGCCAAGGGCAACGTAACGTACAAACGACAACTGCCAAAATTTTTACAAGAGTACGGTCACTTAGTGGGCGAGAAAACGAGCGCGTTTAGTCGAGACGCGGCGGACGGGGAAGCCGTGGCGGATTATGCGTTTGATGGCGACATTGCTGCATTCGGTGACGCCGAAGACGCGGAGGCGCGCGCTCGGGCTGGCTTGGGCGGCGCGCGCGGCAACGCCAAGGCGAACGCCATGCGCGACGCGTTTGCGGACGATTCCGATGCAAAGGCTGAGCTCGCGGCAAAGCATAAAGGACTGGGTAATCGAGCGTTTCAAGAGAAACGCTACACCGACGCCGTGGATGAGTTTTCACGAGCTGCCGTACTGGAGCCTATGAATCACGTGCACGTGTCCAATCGTTCGGCGGCGTACGCGGCGCTCGGGCGGTGGGACGCCGCGCTCGTGGATGCGAAGACGACAGTGCGGTTGAATTCGGAGTGGGCAAAGGGATATGCGAGATTGGCCAATGCGTACGCGGGATTAGAACGATTGAGCGATGCGGTCGAGGCTTGGCGGTCTTGCGTCAAGTACGACGACGAAAATGAACATTTTCAAGCATCTTTGCGCAAGGCTGAGGACGCCGAGGCGCAGTCGTTAAAGGAGGGCAGATTTAAGTTTCAAGCCAAGAGAAAAGTAGACGCTGGCATTGTCACCGACCCGTTGCGCGCGGACGACCGATCCGGTGACATTGGCAATAACGCGAAGGCGAAGAAAAAAAAGAAGACAATTTCGACGCTTTCTTTTGACGACGAGGAATGAATTGAGACACGTAGCGATTATTACACGTAGCAGAATTGAAGAGATAGAATGTTTCAAATAGTAACGACAAAGATGGTCTCTTCGGACACTTTACACGTCCAAAGCGTCGATAGATTTCGCTTCCGCATTCAACGTGGATGTTTTGGCGAGTTCGAGCGCTTTGAGCTTGGCTTTCATGTCCGCGAGCTTTGCCGCTTGCTCAGCCGCGCGTTTCTCCTTGATTCTCTTCTGTAAGCGACCAACCTTATACATGTCCTCATAATTCGAGATGATGGGCACGTCGGGATTTTCGCGAGCCAAGCGCTGCGCTTCGGTTTCTTCCTCTTTGTCGGATTCGCTATCCCAACCGAAATCGTCGCCGTCGCGCGAGTAATCCGTCTTGGCAATGATTTCCCAATCTCTCGCCAGATCATTCGGTGTCGGCGCGATCGACCCTTCGGGTATGTTTTCACACGCACCACCATCATTCTCATCGTCGCCTTCATCGAACACGCGCAGCGCGTATGGACTTGCACCGATGAGCGCATCATTCGCCGCCGCGACGACGAGACGGTAATGTCCACCGCGAGCCGGAACATACGACGCCACCAATCGTCCGTGTCCATCATCCTCAATCCTCACACCACCGTCATCCACTGTGACCATGGCATGTCCATTTACATCAGTGATGCACACGCGCAATGGTAAGCGGTCCAAGACGTCATCGATGACGGCGTTGTCGAATTCGTCGCGCGCGCACACCGCGAATTGCGCCCGTTCGCCTGCGCGCGCCCGCTTTATGCCATCGCCGACGACCACGCAGTGCTTAGCGCTTGGCATCGTCGCCTTCACGGTGACATCGTATGGTGAATGTCCACAATGCTCATCGGCACCGATGAGGACTTCGCAGGTGTATTCTCCGGCGACTGTACACGTGTAATGCGCGACGTACGTCCCGTCGCCGTTATCGCTTACGGTGCCATATTCCACCACATCGGGTGCGTTATCGTCGCCGTCGTCGTCTTTCACGAGCGTGAGCTTCACTGTGAACACATCGCCACCACTTAATCGCTTATTCTTCAATTCATCGCGCGCCTCGATCCCGAGCGCGGTAGGCACGCCGGCCACCGCGCTCACGCATCCGGGGCCAAAGACGGCGGTGAAGAGCGGGTCCGCCGTACTTTGACACCAACAATCATCCTCCCATTCACCGCGGTATTTCGTGCCGTCGGCAAAGACACAAAACCCGTATCCATGTCGGCGATCGTAACGCCATTCACCCTGGTATTGGTCGCCGTTGGCGTACGAACACGAACCCTTACCGTGTCTTTGGCCTCGGCGCCATTCGCCGCGGTAGACGTCTCCGTCGGCGTACAATCGCTTACCTTGGCCGTGCTCGAGACCTTTGACGTATTCGCCGCGATACTCACCAGCGTTCTCGCCACTAAACACCGTCGTGCCTTGACCGTGCTTGAGCCCATCGACGAATTCGCCCGTGTACGTGTACGTCGGCGTCGTCCACGAGCCGACGCCGTGGAAGACGTCTTTGTACCATTCGCCGTCGTATGAAGATCCGTCACGAAACTCGCACTTGCCGCGACCGTGACGCTGGTCGTCTTGCCATTGCCCGATATATTTCATATTACCGACGGCGATGAATGTACCGCGGCCGTGTCGAGACTCTCCGCGCCACTCGCCGTCGTATTCGACGGCGCCATCCGCGGCGACGTAGCGTCCGCGCACGCGCCCGCCCGACATCATGCTCCCAGTATACGTCGATCCATCCGCAAAAGTATACAACCCTTGACCTTCAATGATATCATCCACCCACTCGCCCTCGTATTCGTCACCGTTCGCGAACACTTGCACCCCCCAGCCCCACCGATGGTCGTCCCGCCACTCGCCGTCGTACGCGTCGCCGTTGACGTACGAGCACACGCCTTTCCCGCACGTCTTATCATCCACCCAATCACCCTCATACATCAACCCCGAAGCATAGGTAATCTTCCCAAACCCATGTCGCTTATCATCCCGCCACCCACCCTCGTACACGTCCCCGGTCGAACACGTATGCGTGCCCTTCCCGTGTCGAATGTTCTCCACCGTCTCGCCCGCGTACGCGTCGCCGTTGGTATACTCCAATCGATTCTCCGCGTAATACTTGGGCTCCGCCAACGCACTCGCCTGAGCCATCAACGCCTCGTCCCCACTTCTCGCCACGCTGGCGTGAATCGCGCGCAACCGCTCGAGCTCGGCGCGTAGTTCCGCCGTCGTCAGCCCACCGACCGCGACGTCGCGCGCGTCGCCGTCGGCGTCGCCGTCGGCGCGCGCCCCATCCTTCACCGTCGTTCGCCCACATCCTTCACCGTCGCCACATCCTTCATCGTCGTCGTCGCACGTGATGTCCACAATCTTCATCAAAGCCACGCCTCTGTCGTGCGTCGCGCACTCCCGTCGTCGTCGTCTCTGTCGTCGAATGTCGTCGCTGACATGTCACGCACGACGCACCGAAAACGTCAACAATCATACTAC
>Ga0255763_1000386_pt1 | contig 48866 bp, 55 predicted proteins | sample 041ome_2_FD_179963 | JGI IMG/M metagenome (GOLD analysis project Ga0255763, IMG submission 179963) | Coastal salt marsh microbial communities from the Groves Creek Marsh, Skidaway Island, Georgia - 041406US metaG (version 2) | ecosystem: Environmental > Aquatic > Marine > Intertidal zone > Salt...
ACCTGTTGCAAAGAAACCTGCTGCAAAAAAAGTGGTAGCTAAACCTGTTGCAAAGAAACCTGCTGCAAAAAAAGTGGTAGCTAAACCTGTTGCAAAGAAACCTGCTGCAAAAAAAGTGGTAGCTAAACCTGTTGCAAAGAAACCTGCTGCAAAAAAAGTGGTAGCTAAATCACAAGGCTCATCAACGAATAAAACCTTCAAAAAATATGATGCAAAAGCTAATGAGAGCTACATGAGCAAAAATCAAATGAAACACTTTAAAGATATTTTAGCTGAATGGAAAAATGAACTGAGTCATGACATTGATAAAACCGTTTCTCATATGCAAGACGAATTAACCTCTTATGCAGACCCTAATGATCGAGCTAGCCAAGAATCTGATATGGCTTTAGAGTTAAGAAACCGAGATAGGGAAAGAAAACTGATTAAAAAAATTGAGCAAACGATCAGAAATATTGATAATGATGAATATGGTTATTGTGAGCAATGTGGTGAAGAAATTGGTCTCAATAGACTTCAAGCAAGACCGACAGCTACACTCTGTATTGATTGTAAAACGCTCGATGAAATTAGAGAAAAACAAATGGCCAAGTAATATTGAGTTATAAAAAAAGGGGCTTATGCCCCTTTTTTATTCATCTTCTGGTTCGTCAACCTCTTTTTTTTCTTCAGCAGGCTTCTCAATTAAAGCTTTCGCACTTACCCTAACTTTTCCTTTTTGATCAACCTCGATGACTTTTACTTTAACTTCATCACCTTCAGATAGATGGTCTTTAACCGCTTTCACACGCTCATGAGCAATCTGAGAAATATGAAGTAAGCCATCTTTTCCAGGTATTAATTGAACAATCGCACCGAAATCAAGGATTTTGATAACTTTGCCATCATAAATTTGATCGACTTCGACATCGGCTGTAATTTCTTTAATACGATCAATTGCTCTTTGACCTTCTTCACCCGAAGTACACGCAACCTTAACTAAACCATCATCGGTAATATCAATGGTAGTATTCGTTTCTTCCGTTAATGCCTTAATCACAGCCCCACCCTTACCAATCACATCGCGGATTTTATCAGGGTGAATTTTTAATGTCATAATGCGAGGCGCATATTGTGATAACTCGGTTCTGCTTGATTTTAGAGCTTTTTTCATCAAGCCTAAAATATGTTCACGGCCCTCTTTCGCTTGCTTCAGTGCAACTTGCATAATTTCAGTAGTGATACCGTCTATTTTAATGTCCATCTGTAAAGCCGTAATACCATTATCCGTTCCAGCAACTTTAAAATCCATATCCCCCAGGTGATCTTCATCTCCAAGAATATCTGTTAAAACAGCCACACGGTTATCTTCTTTAATTAACCCCATAGCAATACCTGCAACGTGAGATTTTAAGGGAACACCTGCATCGAGCAGGGCCATACAGCCTCCACATACAGACGCCATGGAACTTGAACCATTTGATTCCATGATTTCAGAAACCAAACGAATCGTATAATCAAATTCTTCTTGATCAGGCAAGACTGCTAACAAAGCTCTTTTTGCTAATCGACCATGTCCAATTTCACGTCTCTTCGGTGATCCAACTCGGCCTGTTTCGCCTGTAGAGAATGGAGGAAAATTATAATGCAACATAAAACGATCGCTATACTCTCCTTGTAATGCATCAATGATTTGTGCATCTCTTGGTGTGCCTAATGTAGCGACTGCTAATGCTTGAGTTTCCCCTCTAGTAAACAAAGCAGATCCATGGGTACGGGGAAGAACTCCTGTACTAATTTCAATAGGTCTTACTGTTCTGGTATCTCTTCCATCAATTCTTGGTTCGCCATCAAGAATCTTAGAGCGAACAATTTTTGCTTCTAAATTGAAAAATTCTTTATTCACCTCATTGATTTGAAGTGTTCCCATATCATCGGTAATTAATTTTGCACAGACTTTATCTTTGATTTCACTGATTTTTTGTGAGCGCTCTGATTTAGATTTTATTTCAAAGGCTTTATTAAGATCTTTTTCAGCCAATTTAGCAATTTCAGCAATTAATGTTTTATTAGGCTCTGGTGCTGACCAATCCCATGGGTCTTTTGCTGCCTCTTTCGCAAAATCGTTGATGAGTTTAATTACATTTTTAGCTGCTTTGTGCCCTTCTAAAACGGCATCTAACATCACTTTCTCACTCAGCTCTTTTGCTTCAGACTCAACCATAAGCACTGCATCTTTGGTTCCAGCTACCACTAAATCTAGTTCTGATTCTGCAAGTTGAGTTTTTGAAGGGTTAATAACATATTCTCCATCAACATAACCCACTTTAGCTGCACCGATCGGACCATAAAATGGTATACCTGAGATTGACAAAGCTGCTGATGCTCCAATGATGGCTGGAACATCTGAATCAATTTCTGAGTCTGAGGATAAGACCGTTGCAACAATTTGCACGTCATTGTAAAAGTTTTTTGGAAATAGTGGTCGAAGTGGTCGGTCTATTAGTCGGCAAACTAAAATTTCACTCTCACTAGGTCGGCCTTCTCTTTTAAAAAATCCTCCAGGAATTTTCCCCGCAGCATATGTTTTTTCTTGATAATCGACAGTTAGTGGGAAAAAATCTTGTCCTTCTTTTACTGACTGATTACCCACTACAGTCACTAAAACAACAGTATCTCCATAAGACACCATTACCGCACCATCAGCCTGGCGAGCAATTTCACCAGTCTCAATTTTTAATTCATGAGCGCCAAGCTTCATGCTTTTTGTTACTTTATTAAACATACTTTTTGTCATTATTTTTACTCTCTTCCCAGTAAAAAATTATAAAAAAAGCCGACTAAGCATAAATGCTTAAAATCGGCTTATTAATAATTTGATTGATTGAATTTTACTTTCTTAAACCTAAACGCTTAATTAAATCTTGATATCGAGTTAAATCCTTACGTTTTAGATAATCTAGTAGACGTCTTCTCTGGCTCACAAGTGCGAGCAGACCACGACGTGAGTGGTTATCTTTGGCATTAGTTTTAAAATGCCCGGTCAAATAGTTAATACGATTTGTAAGCAATGCCACCTGAACCTCTGGTGAACCAGTATCGTTAGTTCCCTGACCATATTCTTTAACAATTTTTGCTTTGTCTATAGCTGTAAACGCCATTTATTTTTCCTTCACTTAAGAACGGTGTATTTTATATAAAAAAACTCTAATTAACAATGCTTTATATCAATTTATTTCATTTTTATTAATCGAACTGGCTTTACAAAGTTTCCATCAGATTGGCCAATTCCTAAGAATTTTTTTTGGTTCATCAGCGCATATTCACCAGGTATTAAAGTTAACTCTATTAGCTGACCATTTAGAATCTGCTGCATTTGATTACTATCTAATTCCAATAAAGGGATTTGAAGCATTTTTTCAATTGAAGTTAATAGTTTGACACGCTTATCAAAATCAATTGTTTCAATATCTTCAATAGCGTAAGCATCCTCTTTTGATGTTTTTCCTATTCTGGTTCTTTGTAACTCAGTCAAATAGCCCTTTGTTCCCAGTCTTTTTGCAATATCCTCGCCCAAAGTTCTGATATATGTTCCTTTCGTGCAAGATACATCAAAAATTAATGTATTTTTTGAAAAAGAAACTAAATTTATATTATTTATTATTATTTGACGTTTTTTAATGGGTACGGATTTACCTTCTCGAGCATATTGATAATAAGGTTTCCCTTTATATTTCAATGCTGAATAGATGGGCGGGGTCTGAGTCTGAGGACCTTCAAATTCTTGAATAATCTCAGATATATTATCTGGCAATTGCTCATATATAAAATCATTATCTTTGGTGATTTCCCCCTCTGTATCACCGGTTGAACTCTCAAAACCTAACCTTAACTGGGCTTGGTATTCTTTATCACTATCCAAGAATCTACCTGAAAACTTGGTTGCTTCACCAAAAAAAACAGGCACTATTCCTGTTGCAAATGGATCCAATGTTCCACCATGGCCTGCTTTTTTTGTTTTAAATAGCCACTTTAATTTTGAAAGTAACTGGTTAGACGACCAGCCTTTGGGTTTGAGAACTGCAATAAAACCTGATACAGAATTTAGAGGATCATATTTCATTGATCTACATTATTTTTTTAACGCAGCATTGAGAAGCTCAGTGATTCGATCATTATGGTCAATGCCTGCATCATAAATGAACTCAAGGTTTGGGATTCCTCTTGTGGTCATTTTTTTTGCTAAGGATTGTCTAATAAAGCTCATAGATCTTTGTAGGGCTTTTAATAACTCAGATTTATCCTCTTTAGATATAAAGTATATTTTTGCATGGCGTAGATCTTTAGATAGCTCAATATCAGTGACGGTCACATTTCTTAATGTAGGATGTTGAACTTCAAACTGCAAAATTCCAGCAATTTCTTTTTTTATTTGCTGACCAATCTGATTGGATCTTGGAAAATCCTTAGCCATTTATAGCTTTCGAGCCACCTTAACAATTTCATAGGGCTCAAGGGTGTCTCCTTCTTTTAAATCATTAAAGTTTTTAATTGATAGACCGCACTCAAAATTTGATTTAACTTCCTTGACATCATCTTTAAACCTTTTTAGGGAAGATAGCTCTCCGTCATAAATAACGATATTATCGCGGAGCACCCTCACTTTTGATTCTCTTTTAATCAATCCATCAGTTACATAACATCCAGCGATGGTGCCAATTTTAGAGACTTTATAAATTTCTCTAATTTCAACAGAACCCAATACATTTTCTTTTTCATCTGGTGACAGCATTCCCGTGAGCGCTGCTTTCACATCATCTACGGCATCGTAAATAATACTGTAATAACGAATCTCAATATCGTTAGATTCAGCAGACTTTCTGGCTCCACCTTCGGCTCTCACATTAAAGGCAATAATAATTGCATTAGAAGCCACAGCAAGATTTATATCAGACTCATTGACAGCTCCAACCGCATTATGAATAACATTAATTTTTACTTCATCATTGGATAATTTTTCTAATGATCCTTTTAAAGCTTCGTAAGATCCCTGCACATCTGATTTCAAAATTAATGGAAGAGACTTCACATCCCCCTCGGCCATTTGATCAAACATATTTTCGAGTTTTGCTGCTTGTTGTTTTGCAAATTTAACGTCTCTGAACTTCCCTTGTCTAAACAGTGCAATTTCCCTAGCTTTTCTTTCATCATTTAGCACAATGACCTCGTCACCCGCGTTTGGAACATCAGATAAACCGACAATTTCAACAGGGATGGATGGGCCTGCTTCTTTTATTTGACTAGCATTCTCATTCAGCATTACTCTAACTCGACCATAGCTTGATCCTGCGAGCAACATATCCCCTGTTTTCATTAGGCCTGACTGAACTAATATAGAAGCTACAGGGCCTCTACCTTTATCTAGCCTAGACTCAACTACAATTCCTTTTGCTGGAGTATTTATGGGCGCTTTCAATTCTAAAATTTCAGCCTGTAACAAAATCGCATCAAGCAGTTCGTCTATACCCTGACCCGTTTTTGCTGACAGTTCCAAAAACATACAATCACCTCCCAATTCTTCTGGGATGACTTCGTGGGTCATTAACTCATTTTTTACTTTTTCAGGATTTGCTTCAGGTTTATCTATTTTATTTATTGCAACAATTAATGGCGTTTTTGCCGCTTTTGAGTGATTAATAGCTTCAATCGTTTGAGGCATAACTCCGTCGTCTGCTGCAACAACTAAAATAACAATATCAGTTACACTCGCTCCCCTGGCTCGCATTGCAGTAAAAGCCTCATGGCCTGGAGTATCCAAGAAAGATACCATCCCTTTTTTTGTTTTTACATGATAAGCGCCAATATGCTGGGTTATTCCACCAGCCTCTCCTGATGCAACTTTAGTCGTTCTAATATAATCAAGTAAGGACGTTTTACCGTGATCCACATGGCCCATGACCGTCACGACCGGAGGTCTAACTGCAAATACTGGCTCAATTGTTTGATCTAGGTCAAGAATTGACTCAGGGTCATTTTGTTCTGCTTTCTTCGCGACATGTCCTAATTCTTCCACCACAATCATAGCTGTGTCTTGGTCTAAAACTTGATTAATGGTGACCATCATGCCCATACCCATTAATGACTTAATTACTTCAGCGGCTTTTACAGACATTTTATGCGCCAAATCTGCAACCGTAATGGTTTCTGGAACCATAATATCTTTTATCAAAGGTTCTGTGGGTGCTACAAACGTTGTGTCAGCATCACTGGTGTGTTTGGTTTGGTTGTATTTTTTGTGTCTACTCTTCGGAGGTCTCCACCCATCAGGAACAGGATTTGAATTTCTCGTTTTAATAACTTTCTTTTTAGGTTTATCTTCCCAATCAGACTTAGTTTCTTTTTTAATTTCTTTATTTTCAGGTTTATGAATTGTTCCATCGATGTGTTTTTTTGGCTCTTGTTTTTTCTCTTCAGCTTTTTGTTTATCATCTGCTTGAGCTTTCATGAGCGCATCATGTCGGGCCTTTTCTTGATCTCTAATTTTTTGCTGCGCATCGTCTAAAATAACCTTGGGAGCAATAACTTCAGTTTCAGTCTTTAGCTCTTCTGGAGTTTTAATCAGTGTTCTTTTTTTTCTAACCTCAACTTGAATGGTTCTTGATCGACCAGTACTGTCAGTTTTTTTAATTTCAGTATTTTGTTTACGAGTCAGGGTGATTTTATTTTTAGGTTTTTGAGAATCTCCGTGTGATTGCTTTAAAAAATTTAATAATGCTGATTTGTCATCCTCAGACAATTCATCTTTTGAATCACTTTTTTTCACCCCTGCATTCTTTAGCTGATCTAAAAGTAAATCAACTGGTAAATTTAATTCGGATGCGAACTGTTCAACTGTGTACTGACTCATTATTTCTCCATTATTCTGCGAACCAAGGGGCTCTTGCAGTCATTATTAATGATTTTGCACGTTCTTCATCAATTTTTATAAGATCTAAAAGCTCATCAACGGCTAATTCAGCTAAATCTTCCATAGAGACTATCCCTTTTGAGGCTAAAAGATTAGCGGTATTAGCGTCCATACCCTCCATATTTTTAAGGTCATCTTGTGCTTCAGGAACTTTTTCTTCGTTGGCGATTGCCGCAGTTAAAATGGCAGCTTTAGCTCTCGATCTCAATTCTTCAATAGTCTCTTCATCAAAGATATCCATTTGATTCAACTCTTCGGTCGGAACATAAGCGATTTCTTCAAGGGACGTAAATCCTTCCTTGACAAGAATATCGGCGACCTCTTCATCGACATCTAATTTCTGAATAAATAATTGGCTGACTGTTGAATACTCTTCTTCATGTTTTTTATCAGATTCTTCTTCAGTCATAATGTTGAGCTCCCAATTCGTCAACTGAGATGCTAAACGAATATTTTGCCCATTCCGGCCTATGGCTAAAGCTAGCTGATCCTCATCAACTACAATATCCATACTTCTTTTTTCTTCATCAACAACGATACTCGAGACTTCCGCTGGTGCCATCGAATTGATTACAAACTGAGCCGGCTCAATAGACCATAAAACAATGTCTACTCTTTCACCAGATAATTCTGTTGTTACGGCTTGAACTCTTGAACCCCTCATACCCACACAGGTGCCCACTGGATCAAGTCGTTGGTCATTAGCTTTAACTGCAATTTTCGATCTTGAGCCAGGATCTCGCGATGCTGACATGATCTCGAGGAGCCCCTCTTCAATTTCGGGGACCTCTAATTCAAATAATTTAATGAGGAATTCTGGGGACGTTCTTGATAAAACAAGCTGTGGTCCACGCATGGATGTTTCTATTTTTAATAGCGCCGCTCTAATTCTATCTCCGACTCTTAGATTCTCTTTGGGTATCATTTGATCTCTTGGAAGGACAGCTTCAAGCTTACCAATCTCGATAATTGCATTGCCTCTTTCCATGCGTCTAATTTGACCTGATACTAATTTTTCGTCTCTGGCCAAAAACTCGTTTAATATTTGCTCACGCTCAGCTTCACGAACTTTTTGTAATATAACTTGCTTTGCCGCTTGTGCTCCAATTCGACCAAAAGCTTCAGAAGGAATAATCTCTTCAATGACATCACCAAGCTGTTTGTCAGCAGCACGCTCATCCTCTAGAGTGATTTCTGCTTCAGGATTTTCAAAAGCCTCATCTTCAACAATTGTCCAGCATCTAAATGACTCATAGGCCCCTGACTCAGGATCAATTTTTACACGAATATCCGTTCCATGAGGATATTTCTTTTTTGTAGCAGATGCCAGAGCTAGCTCCAAAGCATTAAATACAATATCTTTTGCAACATTTTTTTCATGTGCTAGCGCATCAACTAAAATCAACATCTCACGATTCATGTTTTTTAATCTCCATATTACAAATCAGGGTCTAATCGAGCCAATTGAATTTCATCAAAAGGAACTTCTAAAATTTTATTTTTATCAAGTTCTAACTGAATGAGGTTTTCTTTTAAACCAAGCAGCTTTCCTTGATATTTTTTTTGGTTTTCAATTGGTGAATATAATTTTACTTTTATCTTTTCTCCGTTAAATCTTTCAAAATCAGTCATTTTAATGAGCTTCCTATCGACTCCAGGAGATGAAACTTCTAGTCTCGAAAAATCATAATCAAGCTCAACAGATAAAACACGGTTTAAGTGATTACTCACTTTGACACAATCTTCAACTGAAATTATGTCTCCGTTATCAATAAAAATTCTTATTAACCCATTGTTTTGATTATGTTCACACTCAACCAATTCATAACCAATGTTTTCAACTGAGTCTGAAATAATTTTTTGTATGTCCATAATCACTTACCAGTAAAATAAAAAATGGGCCTAAATAAGGCCCATCCAACATGTAGATTATACTCTGTATTTTTATAAAAATAAATATTTAAATCAATATCTTAAGACAGAATAATTTTTGCAAACTTTCTCTTACCCACCTGGATCAAAAAATTACTTTTTTCAATTTGATATTGTAAGTCAATTTTTTCACCATCTATTCTAATTCCTCCACTTTTTATCAGCCTAATTGCTTCTGAGGTGCTTGCCACATAATTAATAGTTTTTAAGATTTGTGGGATTGCTAGATTCTCTTGTTTACTGATTTGAAATTCTTTAACCTCATCCGGCGCTAATCCCGATGATCTCTTTGTAAAGTCCTCTTTGGCCATGTGATATGCATCGGAATTATGAAAGCGCTCAATAATTTCTTGGGTAAACTCATCTTTAATATTTTTTGGATTTTCACCCTGCTTCAACCTTAATTTCCATTGTTCAATCTCTTCATTCGCCTTTAATGATAACAAGTCTATATAGCGCAGCATTAATTCATCTGATATTGACATTAATTTTGCATACATAATTTCCGGCGGCTCGTTAATCCCAATATAATTATTCAAAGATTTTGACATCTTGTTAACCCCATCCAATCCCTCTAGAAGCGGCATAGTCAATATTATTTGGGGGTCTTGGCCATATGATTTTTGAAGTTCTCTTCCCATCAATAAATTAAATTTTTGATCTGTGCCTCCTAATTCAACATCCGCTTCAAGCGCAACAGAATCGTATCCCTGCATTAAGGGATACAGAAACTCATGGATGGATATCGGTTGATTGGCTTTAAATCTTTTACTAAAATCATCACGCTCTAACATCCTAGCAACCGTATACTGAGCAGAGAGCTTGAGCATGCCATCAGCCCCTAAAGCTTTTAGCCATGATGAGTTGAATACAACTTGAGTTTTATTTTTATCTAAAATCTTAAAAACTTGTGCTTGATAAGTTTTTGCATTTTCTTGGACTTCAGCTTCCGTGAGAGGTGGGCGTGTAGTGTTTTTTCCTGTCGGATCACCGATCATTCCAGTGAAATCTCCAATCAAAAAGATCACTTCGTGTCCTAAATCTTGAAATTGTCTTAGCTTATTCAAAAGGACAGTATGTCCCAAATGAAGATCAGGTGCAGTTGGATCGAAGCCTGCTTTTATTTTTAATTTTTTACCAGTTTTTATTTTTTCTTCAAACTCTGATAAAACTAAAATCTCATCTGCGCCTCTTTTGATGATTTCTAACATAATTTATTGAGCTAATTTATAAAACATGATTATATAGTTATATTCTAATAACTTTAATAGTTATACTAAGTTGGATAAAATTTATGCAAAAAAATTTATTCATAGGTGTAATGTCAGGCACATCTTCTGACGGTCTTGACATTGTCTTATGTAAAATAACGCCTCAAAATTTCATAATTCTTAATTCGATTTCCAAAAAATACAGTAGTCGTGTAAAACAAGATATTCTCAAATTAAATCAATCTTCATTTGATGATTTAGAATCAAGTAAAGCAATGGGCTATCAAATTAGTAAAATTTGTATCCCTTTAATCAGTCAGCTACTTGATCAAAAACAGCTAAAATCAACCGATATTCAAGCGATAGGTTTTCATGGGCCAACCATTCGACATCAACCAAATAAAAATTTCAGTATTCAAATTGGTAATGAATTCACATTAGCTGAAAAGACAAATATTCCCGTTGTACATGATTTTAGAAATATGGATATCGCCAATGGTGGTCAAGGTGCTCCACTAATTCCTTTATTTCATAAATACCTCCTAAATCTGAAGGGAATAAAAAAAGGAATTTTTTTGAATCTTGGAGGCTTCGCGAATCTAACAATTATTGATCATCAATCTGTAACTGGTTTTGATACAGGCCCTGGAAATATATTCTTAGATTTATGGATAAAAAAATGCCTAAATAAAAATTTTGATCAGAAAGGCGTTTGGGCAAAAAGTGGAAAAATAATTCCATCATTATTGCAAAAAATGCTTAATGATCCATACTTTAGAAAAAAAACTCCCAAAAGCACAGGTCGAGATTATTTTAATGAACAATGGTTACAAAAATTTAATTTAAAAAAATTTAATGAAAATGACATACAAAGAACTTTGTTAGAACTCACACTGTGTTCTATCCAAAGTCATTTAAAAAAGCTAATTCATTTAGAAAATTTATTTATTTGTGGGGGTGGAACATTTAATACGTTTTTGATTGAAGAATTAGCTCAACATACTCAATTAAAAATAAAAACGACTGAAAATTTATCGATCAACCCTCAGCTTGTTGAAGCTTGTGGTTTTGCATGGCTAGCTCAACAGAGAGTAAGCTTAAAAAGATTAAATTACCAAAAAATAACTGGCTCCAGAAAAAACCATCTTTTAGGCGTTATCGTGCATCCATAAACTTATTTTCTAATCTAAGTTATAATAATTAATCTTAAATAATTCAACGACATATGGAACAAAAAAAAGCAAAACTAGTTTTGGAGGATGGCACCTCATTTGATCTGCCAATAATTGAAGGCACAATGGGAAAGCCCGCCATTGATATATCAAATCTATCTCAAAATGGTTTTGTTACATATGATCCAGGCTTCATGTCAACCGCTTCATGTGATTCTGCAATTACCTATATTGATGGGGAAAATAGTACTTTACTCTATCGTGGATACCCGATCGAACAACTCGCAGAGAATTGTGACTTTCTGGACGTCTCCTACTTATTGCTCAATGGTGAACTGCCAAACCAAAATGAAAAAAATAGTTATGTGTCAGAAGTAAAAAAACATTATCTTCTGCATGATCAATTAAATAGTGTTTTTAGAGGTTTTAGACGAGATGCCCACCCTATGGCAGTGATGCAGGCTGTCGTTGCATCAAAATCAGCTTTCTATTTTGAAGAAATGAATGTTTATAATAGAAATCATAGAAAACTATCAGCTAATCGACTCATAGCCAAAGTCCCTTCTATAGCGGCTTGGAGTTATTTGTATAATTTAGGAAGGCCATTTAACTATCCAAGGAGTGACTTGGGGTACGCGGCAAATTTTCTTAATATGCTTTTTTCGAGTCCAACACAGCCCTATGAAATTAATCCCATTCTTGTTAAGGCTTTTGAAAAAATTCTTATCCTTCATGCCGATCATGAACAAAATGCATCAACCTCTACCGTGAGGTTAGTTGGATCGAGTGGTGCGAACCCTTTTGCATGTGTTGCTGCTGGAATTGCATCTCTATGGGGTCCTGCTCACGGTGGTGCAAATGAAGCAACCCTAAAAATGCTGCAAGAAATTAAAAATGAAAGTCGAATCAATGAATACATTGAGCGCGCTAAAGATAAAACAGATTCTTTTAGATTAATGGGTTTTGGCCACAGGGTTTACAGAAATAAAGATCCAAGAGCTGAAATCATGCGAAAAACATGCCATGAAGTTTTGAGTGAACTTGGACTCGAGAATGATTCGATATTTAAACTGGCACTAAAATTAGAAAAGATTGCATTGGAAGATGATTACTTTGTGGAGAAAAAACTTTATCCAAATGTTGATTTTTATTCCGGAATCGTCATGAGGGCTATGGGAATACCAAATTCAATGTTCACAGCAGTCTTTGCGCTCGCAAGAACAGCAGGCTGGATAGCTCATTGGAATGAAATGTTCCTTGGTGAAAATTTAAAAATAGGTCGCCCAAGGCAAATTTATCAAGGTAAACGATTTAGGAATTTATCTCAAGACCGAAACGTTTCAAAAGACTAATAATTAGCTACACAGAAAAAGATGAGCCGCAACCACATGTTGTTGTTGCATTTGGATTTCTGATAACGAATTGAGATCCTTGAACATTGTCTTGATAATCTATTTCCGAACCCGTTAAATATTGAAGGCTCATAGGGTCAATTAATAGAGTCACATTATCTTTTGTCACTTGCGTATCATCTTCATTTACGGTTTCTTCAAATGTAAATCCATACTGAAATCCTGAACATCCTCCGCCACTGACAAAGACTCTTAACTTAAGATTTGGAGATTCTTCTTCAGCTATAAGCTCTTTCACTTTATTGACAGCATTATCTGTAAAAATTAATGGATCAGGCATTTTTATTTCATTTGTCATTTTTAATCTCTTTATTGTGATTTATTTTATTAATTTTTTTCTTTTTCGTTACTGTTAATGTGCCGTTGATTAGTGCACCCGAATGAACCTCAAGAGCTCCATAAACTATATCTCCATTGACTACTGCAGTGGAGTGAAGTTCTAAAAAATCAACAGCTTCGACATTACCTTTTACCTCTCCAGCAATAATTGCTGAATCAGTTGTAATATCTCCAATAATTTTACTTTTTGGACCCATAATGACAGATCCAGCAGATCCCTCTGCAAGGGAAAGATTACCATATAACTTTCCATCGAGTCGAATTCCGCCTGAAAAACTCATACTGCCCCTGATATTCATTGTTTCATCAATAAGCGTATCAATGGAATGATTTTTTTTACGTTTGAACAAAATTACCTCCTTTTGCCAACGATTTTTTCATAAAATAAAACCTCTTCTTGTAATTCATTATTTTCTTCTTTTAACTTTTTAAGCTCTTCATCTTTTTTGCTTATTGCTACTTCTAGCATTTGATACTTTAAATTTACAGTATCTAATTCATCCTGAATGGCTGAATTATTATTTCTTAAATTATTAATTTTTAACAGATAATTTACAGCCTCATCACCGTTAAAAACTTTATAAGCGAAAAAAATAGAAAAAGAGAAAATTAACAAGACAATAAAAACATTTCTGATCCAAAAGGACCCTACTTTGATGTTTGGCTTACCTTTGGCTAATTTAATTCTTCTTTTTCTTTGTATTTTATTTAGCATCACTAAGGGCTCACTGGGATGATGTCTAGCCCAATATTTTCTTCTATTCCAAACATCACATTCATATTTTGTATGGCTTGGCCTGCGGCCCCTTTTACTAGATTGTCAATGGTCGACAAAATAATCAATTTATTCTTTCTTTTAAAGAAAGATATTTTACATTGATTTGACCCTCTTACAGATTTTGTTTGCGGAACCTGATCATTCCCTAAAAAATTCACAAAGTAAGAAGATTGATAAAAATCTGTATATATTTTATTAATAAGTTCAACATTGGTATCCATTTTTAAATCCGCATAGATAGTTGCATAAATTCCCCTGACCATTGGTAATAAATGAGGAACAAATACTGTATCGATTTTGTTATTTCCTGTAGTTTGTTTTAAGTTTTCCTCTATCTCTGGTTCATGCCTATGTCCGCCGACTGAATATGCGTTAAAATTATCATATGCTTCACTCATCAATAAATTAGTGTCCTGTCTTTTACCTGCGCCACTGATACCAGATTTTGCATCAATGATAATTGATGATTCATTAATGACGTCTTTTTTTAATAGCGGAACTAATGCAAGTTGAATGGCCGTAGGATAACATCCTGGATTTGCAATCAGTTGCGCCTCTTTAATCTGATCCTTGTTGATTTCTGTTAAACCGTAAACGGCTTTTTGAGCTAATTCCGGGCACTCATGTTTCATTTGATACCAATTTTCCCACAAGGAAATATCTTTGATCCTAAAATCAGCGGCTAAATCAATGATTTTTTTTCCCTGATCTAATAAATTTTTTGCATATCTCATGGCCACTCCATTTGGAGTTGCGAAAAATACGAGATCAGAATGATCAAAAGATACTTTTTCAGGATGAGTAAAAGTTTGATCTATTTTTCCTTCGAGAAAAGGAAAAACATCAGCTACATACTTGCCTTCATCTTGTCTTGAGGTAATTTGATCAATGGATATATGTGGATGATTAATTAATAGTCTTAATAATTCCGATCCGGTATACCCAGAACCCCCCATGATTGATACTTTTAGCATTTTCATAATTTATTATAAATGATTTCCCAAAAAAAAAGCCGCTGTAATCAAGCGGCTTTTCAAAGAAGCGATTATTATCGCTTCGAGAACTGTTTACGTCTTCTCGCCTTGCGTAAGCCCACTTTTTTACGTTCAACTTCGCGAGCATCACGGGTAACATATCCCGCTTTAGATAGATCAGGTTTAAGTTCAGCATCAAAATCCATTAACGCTCTTGTAATGCCATGTCTCACTGCACCAGCTTGCCCGGATTCACCACCACCAGAAACATTAACTTTAATATCAAAAGTTGTTTCATTCTTAGTTAAATCCAAAGGCTGTCTTAAAATCATCTCTGATGTAAAACGAGAAAAATATTTATCAACAGGTAAGCCATTAATAAGAATTTCTCCTTTACCTTGTTGCATAAATACTCGAGCTACTGAGCTTTTTCTTCTTCCTGTACCGTAATAATATTTACCAATCATATTTATCTTTCAATTATATAGTTAAAGGTTGGGGTTGTTGTGCTGAGTGCTCATGTTTGTCTCCAACATAAATCTTTAGCTTTTTTGCCATTGCATAACCTAAAGGACCTTTAGGTAACATGCCTTTAACAGCTCTTTGCAATGCTCTGCCTGGAAACTTTTCTTGCATTTCCGTGAAAGTTGCTGAGTAAAGTCCGCCTGGATAACCAGAATGTCTATGATAAATTTTATCTTGTGATTTATTGCCAGTTACCTTAATTTTTTCAGCATTCACAACAACGATGTAATCACCCGTGTCAACATGAGGTGTATATATAGTCTTATGTTTGCCTCTTAAGCGATGTGCAATTGCACTCGCAAGTCTACCTAAGGTGGCATCAGTGGCATCTACAAGAAACCAATCTCTTTTTACTTCATGATTTTTAGCTGAAACAGTTTTCATCTGTCAATAATTCCAAAATTTATAAAAGAGCGTGATTTTATTACGTTTCATAGGGTTTTGTCAAATAATTTATATTTATTAATTCAAACAGCTACATTAAATATTCATAAATAAACAATATAGTAATAATCATGCCTAAGTGATTGTTTAATTTAAATAATTTTATATAGCCCTCACTCTGTATATCCTTATTATATAAGTATTTTTTGACCATTAGCATCACATAAAATCCAAAAAACAAATTAAAGAAAAATATTTCTTGTTTTTCTATTAACAATGAAAGAACTAAAAAAAATAATGCGTAACATAGGAGAATTATTGGAATTGTGTATTTCTTAAAAAATTTTGGAGAAGAGTAAATTTTAATCTTTAAATCATCTTGGTAATCAGCCATCGCGTAAATCGTATCAAAAGCGATCACCCAGCAAAAATTAGCAAAAAATAATATCCAGGCTTGCAAAGGGAAAGATTGTTGAGTGTGCGCATAAACCACTAAAATACTAGAACTAAATGCCAGAGCCAAAAAAAATTGAGGAATAACAAACACTCTTTTTGTGAGGGGATATATCAATAGCAGGGCTGAACACAAAAATACTACTTTAACTGCATAGGGTTCTAATACCAATAACAGAGAAAGTGACAAAATTCCCAGAATAATAAAAAAAATAACCGCTCCCTTTAGGGAAATTTTATCTTGTGCTAAGGGCCTTAAGCTCGTTCTTTGTACATTAAAATCTATATTACGATCAAAGATATCGTTAATTACACAACCTGCCGAACGAGTCAAAATAACTCCAGCAAGAAAAATAAATAAATCAAAAATTTTTAAATTGCCATCACTGGCTAATAGCAATGCCCATAGTGTTGGCCAAAGTAACAAAAAAATTCCAACGGGTCTGTCCAGTCTAGCTAATTTTAAATACCAACTGATTTTATTCATAATCTATAGTTATCGATATCATTAAAAAAAGCTTCAAAAAGCAATATTCTATCTTGCTTCAATTTAAAAAAAGATCGTCTGACAATTTTGATGTCGTTTAAATGATGGTCGTGAGTTATGAATAATTTGTTAAGAAATCTTATGTTTTTAGGCTTACTGTATTCAAAATCACTGCGAGAATAATGATTGTTAAATAACATGTTGCCCAGTGATTTTGAGCTTAATTTTTTTAGCATGTAAATTAATTTTTTTGAATTTTGGATTTTTGTTATTGTTCTTGCATAAATTAAAGGTGTATCTACAAATCCAATCAAAACATCTCGAACATAAAAATTATTGTTTAAGCCGCTCTGTCCATAAATTTCTCTTTCTGGTTTGCTGATTCTTTTAATTCGACTGGATATAAGTTTTATTTCTAGATTTCCAAAGCGACTCAAGTGTTTTGTTAACGAATTTTTTGAGGAAATAATTTTTAAGTTTTGAAAGCTTCTTTTTGTCCACATGGATTTAAATTCTTAAATAATTTTTATGTTCAAACCATAGGTTGCTATAAGATTTTGCAAAGGCTTGATGCTCCTTAAGATAAGTTTCTGCATCATGATGAGCCTCTTCAACCAGATCCGCATCTTCGACTAAGTTTGCCACTTTTAAATTTGGAATACCACTTTGGCGGGTTCCAATCATCTCACCTGGGCCCCTAATTCTGAGATCATTTTCAGCAATCACAAAACCATCAATATTTTCATAGACAATTTGAAGTCTTTCTTTAGCATTTTCAGATAGATTTTCTTTGAAAATTAAAATACATGTGCTTTCTTTATGGCCACGGCCTACTCTTCCTCTTAATTGATGTAATTGTGACAATCCCATCCGCTCAGCATGTTCAATCACCATTACGGATGCATTTGGGACATCCACACCAACCTCTATCACAGTGGTCGCAACCAAAAGGTTTATTTTTCTATTAATAAAATTTTGCATTACTTGATCTTTTTCAGACTCTTTCATTCTTCCGTGAATGATGCCTATTTCGCTATCAGGTAAGAATTTCACAAAATCTTCATAAGTATTTGTTACATTTTTTAGATTTAATTTGTCACTTTCTTCAATAAGAGGACAAACCCAATAAATTTGATTTTGTTTTATTAATTCTTTTTTTAAAATTTCTATTAACTCAAGTCTTCGAGATTCTCTAATTAATTTTGTTTTAATTGGGATACGATTTCTTGGCATCTCCTTAATCGTACTAACCTCAAGATCAGCAAAATAACTCATCGATAATGTCCTTGGAATAGGTGTTGCGCTCATCATTAGTTGATGCGGAAAATATTGATTGTTTTTCCCTTTATTCATTAAATCTAATCTTTGTTTGACACCAAATCGATGTTGCTCATCAATAATACATAACCCCAAATTATTAAATTTTACAATTTCTTGAAATAAAGCATGTGTCCCAACAATCAAATTCACTGCTCCATGTTCAATTTCTTCTAAAATTATTTTTCTTTTATTCCCTTTTATATTTCCAGTTAAGAGTTCAACTTTTACATTCGTTTTCCCAAACCAATCTTTAAATTTTTCAAAATGTTGATTTGCTAAAATTTCCGTAGGTGCCATAAAAGCAACTTGATGATTCATATGCAGTACATTAGTTGCTGCCAAAATGGCGACAATTGTTTTTCCTGAACCTACGTCTCCTTGAAGCAGTCGGTACATACATTTTCCTGTACTCAGATCTTTTTCAATTTCTTCAATCACATTTTTCTGTGATTGCGTCAGTGAAAATGGCAATCCCGATTGAATCAATTTTTTTAAATGGTTATTTGAAGATAAAAAAACTTGACTGATTTTTTGGATATTCTTATCACGAGAAAACTTCAAAAATATTTGCTGTGCCAACAACTCTGCATACTTTAAGCTTTCATGGTGGGAAGTCCTATAATGGTTTAAATCAAAGATATTTTCGGTTTTTTTTGGTTTGTGAATGTTGATAAAAGTATCTATCAGATCTAATTCACGCATATTTTTAAATCTCACGATGAACCCTTGAAGCTGACTGATAACTTCCTCACTATTTAAAGCCTTATTAATGATTTTTTGAATTATCTTTTGACCTAAACCTGCAGTTGTTGGATAAATGGGCGTATAAGTTTTTGGAAGCTCAAACGTTGGTGAATCTGACACTGAAACTTCAGGGTGGATCATTTCTATACCTAACAGATTTTTTTTTACTGAGCCGTAAGCAAGCGCAAATTTTCCGGGCTGAAACTGCTTTACTTGGTTCGGATAAAAATTAACAAATCTTAAAAAAATTTGATTGTCATTGACGTCCATAATATGAACAATTAAATTACGTCGCCCACGGAACACAATTTCACTTTTTAGTATTTCGCCAGCGATCATGCATAATTCACCATCTTGAAAATCGCTGGTGGTTTTTATCTTTGTTCGATCTTCGTATCGAATAGGTATATGCATCAACAAATCAAACCAATTAAAAACTCCTAATTTTTCAAGTAAACTTGCCTGGTGGGTTGTAAATAAAGACTTCAAATGTTAATCAAGCACTATAAATCCATCTGCCTCAATTAAAGCGTCTTTTGGAAGTTGGGCGACTCCAACGGCAGCTCTTGCAGGATATGGAGCATCAAAATATTCTTCCATAATTTGATTCACTAATGAAAAATGCTTGAGATCGGTCAAATAAATATTTAATTTTACGATATCTGCTTTATCGGCTTTTGCCGACTTAATTACTGCTAATAAATTTTTAAAAACTTGATGGATTTGTAACTCAATTCCATCTACCAGCGTCATGGTTTGCGGATCAAGTCCAATTTGTCCCGAAAGAAAGATCAAATTACTTTTCCTTATAGCTTGAGAATATGTTCCTATTGCTTGGGGTGCTTCGTTTGTCGATATAATTTCTTTAGTCATACTAATTTTTCCATTATTTAATTGATCCCATTTTAAAACGGTTTATGCGACTTACCTGTTCAATTCTTCTAAGTTGCCTAATTATTTCTGCCAGGTGAAGTCTATTGCGAACCTCAATTAAAAAATTAATTGTTGTAAATGTTCCATCATCAACTTCTGCTGTTGTTAAATTATCAATATTTGATTCCATTTCGGCAATGACTGATGTGATCTTTGCCAAAACACCTCTTTCATTTTTGACAAGAATCTCTAATTTAATTTTGAATAACCGGTCTGGGTTTGGCTCCCACTCAACATCAACCCATTTATCAGGATCCACTTTAATTTTCTTAATATCATGACAATCATGCGTATGAATAATTAATCCCTTATCTTTATCTATGTATCCAAGAATAGGGTCTCCAGGAATCGGATGGCAACACTCAGCTAAGTGAATTGCCATACTTTCAGAGCCTTTGATAGATATCACATCTAAAAATTTCTCTTGACGGCCCAAGCTTGTTTGGCCACTAACAATTGAGGATAATTGGTGAGCGACCATAATATTAACCCTTCTTCCTAAAGCAATATCAATCAAAATATCATCTTTATTTTTTAAATGATAATCATGCAGTAATTTATCCCAATGTTTCTTTTTAATACTATCCGGTTCAATGTGAAAAGCTTTTAGAGCTTTATTAAGGATGCTGTATCCTAGTATCACTAAATCACTCGATTCTGCCGTTTTCATGAATGCTCTAATTTGTGATCTTGCCTTACCAGTGATCACAAAATTCAACCAGGAGGGATTCGGTTTTGCGAGGGGACCCGTAATGATTTCTATATGGTCTCCAGTTTTTAGCTGCGTTCTTAGAGGCACTAGCTCATTATTAATTTTGCATGATAAACAACTGTTACCCACGTCCGTATGCACAGCATAAGCATAATCGACCGCAGACGAGCCTTTTGGAAGTACAAAAATTTTACCGCCTGGAGAAAAAACATAAACCTCATCGGGAAACAGATCTACTTTGAGATGCTCCAAAAACTCCAAAGAGTCTGCGCTTTCAGATTGTATTTCAAGCAGTCTTTTTAACCATTGATTAGTATCTTGTTGCAAACGTGAGATTTGACTTTCTTTTGTCTTATACATCCAGTGAGCTGCAACGCCGGCCTCGGCAAGATTATTCATCATCATTGTTCTAATTTGGATTTCTAAAGGCATGCCAAAAGGTCCAAATAACGTGGTATGAAGAGACTGATATCCATTGGCTTTGGGTATAGCAATATAATCTTTAAAGCGTCCTGGAATCGGTTTAAATAGTGAATGTAATGCTCCTAACGCAAGATAACAATTATTGGCATCTTCTACAATAATTCTAAACGCATAAATATCTGTAATTTCGGCAAAGCTGAGGTTCTTCTCTGCCATTTTTTTATGAATACTCGCCGGTTGTTTTTCTCTGCCTAAAATTTCAGCTTTGATTTTTTCTTTTTTAAGCTTTGCTTCAATTTCTGCTAAAATTTTTCCAACGACCTCTCTTCTATTGCCACGAGTCGCCTCAATAGCTTTAGTTATGGTTTGGTGTCTTAATGGATGAATATATTTAAAACATAAATTTTCAAGCTCCTGATAAATCCTATTCATACCTAATCGATTTGCTATGGGAGCATAGATCTCCATCGTTTCTTGTGCAATTCTTTTTCGTTTTGCTTCATGAAGAAAATTTAAGGTTTGCATATTATGCAAACGGTCACATAATTTTATTAACATGACTCTAATGTCTGATGACATTGCTAGTAACATTTTTCTAAAGTTTTCAGCTTGTGCTTCAATCACATCACTAAAATTTAATTTATCTAATTTTGAAAGTCCATCAACTAGCTTCGTCACTTGTTTACCAAATAAAGCTTCAACATCTTTTAGAGACGCCTCGGTGTCTTCGACAACATCATGCAGCAACGCAGCAATAATTGAGGGTGCATCTAAGTGAAGATTTGCGGCAATTTCTGCAACAGCTACAGGATGAGTAATATAAGGTTCGCCACTTTTTCTGACTTGAGATTCGTGATATTTTTTTGCAAAGTGATAAGCTCTATAAATATCTTGCACTTCATCAGGTTTAAGATAAGCGCTAGTTAATTGGGATAATTTAGAATCCTGATGATCAGCCGGATGTAATGAGGGGAATTCCTCATTATTCGACTTATACTCAACTGAATGTGATTTGGCCAAGAATTATCCTCTGCCAAAATTATAACTTACCAGGCTGCCCCTCAGGCTCGATAGAATCTTGATGAAACGCTGTGTTCGATGCTGGCTGACTTCCTGAAAGTAATTCAACACCTATGGTACCAGCCGCAATTTCTCTTAAAGCCAAAACTGCAGGCTTATCATCATTCACATTTTCAATCGTAGGTTCAGCGCCATTTGATAACTGGCGAGCTCTGATAGAAGCAATCAAGGTTAATTGAAACCTATTAGGTATTATTTCCAAACAATCGTCTACTGTAATTCTAGCCATATATTCCTCTAAATTAATTGTTAATTATCTTTATCAGTTGTTCAACTGTATTGTCGAGCTTGTCATTTATTGTAACATAATCAAATTCACTAGCATGTGAGATTTCCTCCTCTGCTGAGCGCATTCTGGACTCAATAACCTCCATGCTGTCTTGATTTCTTTGTACGAGTCTCTCTCGTAAAATATCAAGATTAGGCGGCATGATAAAAATACTTATCGAGCTGGGAAATAATTTTTTTATGCTCTGTGCTCCCTGCCAATCAATTTCCAAAATAACATCATGCCCATGGGCTTGCAGAGCTAAAACAGAATCATTAGAAGTCCCATATAAATTTCCATGACAACGAGCATATTCAAGAAACTTTCCTTGCTCAATCATCGATTCAAATTCTTCAGTATCAACAAAAAAATAGTCTTTTCCATTTACTTCACTTGAACGAGGTTTCCGAGTCGTATGAGAAACTGAAACTCTCAAATTAGGTATACGAGCCAATAGCTCTTTCACAATGGTTGTTTTACCTGCACCTGAAGCAGCACTGATAATATATAACTGTCCCTTTTGGTCTTTCATCATTCAATATTTTGTATTTGTTCGCGCATTTGTTCAATCAGTACTTTAATGTCAACTGCTAAACCAGAAATTCTTGCCGAAATAGATTTTGAACCCAGAGTATTTGCCTCCCGGTTGAGTTCCTGCATCATGAAATCAAGCTTCTTCCCTACAGGTTCATTGGAATTCAGTAATTGAATGATTTCTTGATTGTGAGATAGGATGCGATTTAATTCCTCTTCAATATCAGACTTTTGTAAAAATAAAACAGCTTCTTGATGCAGTCTTTGGTGATCAATCTCTTTTAATACAGTAGTTATTTTCTCCTTTAATTTATGCTGATATTCTTTTGAATCAATTTTGTAAAACTTTCTAATTGAAATTATTTTTTTATTAATAGCATTTACATTCGCTTTTAAAATTAAAGATAAATTTTTTCCTTCTCTTTCTCGGTCATGATCAAACTTAGTTATTATTGTTTTGAGAATAGACATAAATTTTTTTTCATCAAATTTTATTGTTGCTTGACTCTGATTAAAGTGAATAAAATTGATAATTTCCATTGGAGTTACTTTGAAATCTTGATGGGAGATTTTTGAAATTGCCCTCATGATACTCACTGCTTTTTTGACCTCATCTTTAGAATATTTGTTTTCCGCATTACTACTTATAGATTTAATTATTCGACAATCAATTTTTCCACGCTTAATTTTTACATTAAGCAATGCTTTTATTTTTGTTTCAAGATACTTTAAGTCATCCTCCATACGTAAATTGAAATCAAAGTATCGATTATTGACTGATCGAAGCTCGATGGCATAACTTAGTTCCGAGTCAATTTTTAATACGCCATTGGCAAATCCTGTCATGCTTTTAATCATTCATCGATCTTTCAAAAATATAATTGAAATCCATTTTATCTTTTTTATTCTTTATAATCTTAAACATATTCAAATAATTTAGGTATTTTATGAGATCAGACAACCGAACCAATAGCCAACACCGCGCTATTGAAATTATCAGAAATTATACATGTCATGCTGAGGGCTCCGTACTTATAAAATGCGGTCAAACTCATGTCCTTTGTAATGTAAGTGTTATTGAGGGTGTTCCTTCTTTTTTAAAAGGTCAAAATCAAGGATGGATTACTGCGGAATATGGCATGCTTCCAAGATCCACCTCTTCCAGAATGCAAAGAGAAGCTGCTCGCGGAAAACAGTCAGGCAGAACTCAAGAAATACAACGACTTATCGGCAGAAGTTTGCGAGCGATGATCGATTTAAAAAAATTAGGAGAAATCACATTACAGATTGATTGTGATGTCATCCAAGCTGATGGCGGAACACGAACAGCAGCCATTACAGGAGCTGCATGTGCAATAGAGGATGCTGTAGATTTCATGCTTGAAAAAAAACTCATTAATGAATCTCCTATTATTCATAAAATTGCAGCCATCTCAGCTGGCATTGTCAACAATGAGATCATGGTTGATCTTGATTACAATGAGGATAGTGGTTGTGAAACCGATATGAATATTATCATGACAGATGATAATAAATTTATTGAAATACAAGGTACTGCCGAGGGAGCTCCGTTCTCAATCGAAGAGTTAAATCAATTACTCTCTATGAGTCAAAATGCAATTACTTCAATTTTTGAGACGGTAAAAAAATAAATGCAAAAGATTGTCTTAGCATCAAATAATATAAAGAAAATTCAAGAGATTAATGAATTATTAATTGGAATAAATTTAGAAATTGTTCCCCAATCATTATTTAAAATTGGAGAGGCTAAAGAACCATTTGATACCTTCATAGAAAATGCTTTAACAAAAGCACGTTATGCTTCCAAAAGAACAAATTTACCGGCAATTGCCGATGATTCAGGTATTTGTGTTGATTCACTTGATATGAGACCCGGTATTAAGTCTGCGAGATATGCTCACGAGAAGGCAACTGATCAAGAAAATATTGATAAGTTATTATCCGCTCTTTCTGGGGAAAAAAATAGAAATGCTCATTATTATTGTTCTATTGTTTTCATTACTCATCCTGAAGATCCTCAGCCCATAATTTGTGAGGGTATTTGGCGAGGTAAAATAGTTGAAACTCCAAGAGGCAATAACGGGTTTGGTTATGATCCTATTTTTGAGGACTTTATGACAGAAAAAACTGCAGCCGAACTTGATCCTATAATGAAAAATAAATTAAGTCATCGTGGGCAAGCATTGCAGCAATTAAAACATAAACTTACAATGAAGTATGAGTAAAAATAAATGGCCTATTTGGATTAGAGACGATCTATCAGCTGTCTCCTGCACAGAAAAAATCAAAGTCATGAAAGAAAATTTCGACGAAATTAGTCAACTCATGCAAGATGCTTTTGAGGATGGAATTATTATGGAGGTTTCTGAGAAACAAATTCGCGATGTCCTACATCACATTATTGATCAGCTGGAAAATCCCTATAAAAAAAAATGATTCCCTCTCCCAAATCAATTGGGCTTTATGTTCACCTTCCTTGGTGTATCCATAAATGTCCTTACTGTGACTTTAATTCTCATGAAGCATCATTTGATAAAGTTAAAGAACTTGAGCGTGATTATTTTAAGAATTTAATTAAAGAGTTTTCATTTTATAAAGAGTTAATATCTGATCGACAGATATCTTCAATTTTTTTTGGCGGGGGAACGCCAAGCTTAATCGCACCACAACTATATGAAGAGCTAATTTCCGAAATTCATACGCATTTCAATTTATCAAACTCTGAAATTACCATGGAGGCTAATCCAGGAACAATTGATATCAATAATTTTAAAGATTACGCTAAAGTTGGTATCAATCGAATATCTTTAGGCATTCAAAGTTTTAATGATAAACACTTGAAAAAGCTAGAGAGAATTCATAGCTCAGATGAGGCAAAACACGCAATTGATATGGTACAAAAATATTTCTCAAATTTAAACTTAGACTTAATGTTTGGGCTTCCCCAACAAGACTTAGAAGAGCTTCAATGCGATCTTCAAACCGCATGTGATTTTGAACCTAACCATCTCAGCTTTTATCACTTAACCATAGAACCACAAACAGCGTTTTATAAAACACCGCCTGAAATTCCCTCTGATGACGATGCATTTGAGATGTATCAAGAAATTAATCAACAACTTCAAAGGTATAACTACGTTCATTATGAAACATCGGCATTTGCAAAACAAGGATATCAATCACAACATAATTTGAATTACTGGCTTTTTGGAGATTATTTAGGCCTTGGTGCGGGTGCTCATTCCAAAATTACTCACTATGGTGAAATTTTTAGAATGAATAATACCAAAAACCCAAAAACATATATTGACTCAGTTCATCAAAATAAATTTTTCTCCAACAAAACGAATATACTTAAGAATGATCTACCCTTTGAGTTTATGATGAATACATTAAGACTAACAAATGGATTTCAAAAAAACTTATTTGAAGAAAGAACAGGCATAGAGCTTAACAACATCAGAAATCAAATTAATGACTCAATTAGCAAAGAGCTTCTTCACGAAGATGAAAGCATTATCAAACCCACCAAAAAAGGTGTATTTTTTTTGAATGAAATATTACATAATTTTTTATAATAATTACTGGGATTAAACTATGAACTTTAATAAAGTAACAGACAATTTTTGCGTTTCAGAACAAATCACAGTCTCTGACTTACAAACTATCAAGGAGGCTGGTTTTAAATCAATTATTTGTAATAGGCCAGAAAATGAAAGTTCTGACCAAACGTCCTATCATGAAATACAAAAACACTGCGAACTATTAGGTTTAAGTTTTTTTAATTTACCGATTATCCCAGGACAATTTAATCAGGAATTAATCCATGAGTTTAAGCACATAATATCTGAAGACTCCCAGGGGCCTTTCTTTGCTTATTGCAGATCGGGAACAAGATCCTGTACCTTATGGGCCTTAGCTCATCTCCATCAAATTTCTAAAGAAGATATTCTGATTCAGACAAAAAAAGCGGGTTATGATTTAACTCAACTTTTTTCTTAAGTTAATTTCTGCTTTTTTTATTGCTTGAAGAATTTGCTTAGGGCTTGTTGCGCCAATATGATCTCGAGCTGTTACAGAACCTAAGACTGTAAGAACTTCATAAACGTCATCGTCAATTTTGTTTGAATACTTTTTAAATTCTGACATTTGTATTTCATGTAAATGAATTTTTGATTTCACGGCATAATTGACTATTTCTGCCACAATCTCATGAGACGTTCTAAATGGAAGTCCCTTTTTAACTAGATAATCAGCAAGATCTGTTGCAGTCGAAAAACCATCCCCAGCATATTTGAGCATAATTTTTTTATTTACTTTTATACTTTTAATCAATGCAGCATATATTTCAAGACTATCAACAATAGTGTCTGCTGAATCAAAAACAGGCTCTTTATCTTCTTGATTGTCTTTGTTGTATGCTAATGGCTGGGATTTCATCAAAGTTAATAAAGCGATTAAATTTCCATTCACTCTAGCCACTTTTCCTCTTATCAATTCAGGAACGTCAGGATTCTTTTTTTGCGGCATGATGCTTGAACCTGTACAAAAACTATCTGCTATTTCGATGAACCCAAAAAAAGGGCTCATCCACATAATCAGCTCCTCTGATAATCTAGATAAATGTGTCATCAATAATGAGGCATCAAATAGGAATTCAATGGCAAAATCCCTATCAGAAACAGCGTCAATGGAATTTTCACAAAGACCATCAAATTTTAATTTTTTTGCAACCCATTTTCTATCAATTGGATATGACGTTCCAGCCAAAGCCGCAGCACCAAGGGGTAATTGATTAATCCTCTTTTTTGAATCAAAAAATCTTCTCTTATCTCTTTCAAGCATTTCATAATAAGCCATTAAATGATGGGCAAAACTGATGGGTTGAGCTATTTGCAAGTGAGTGAGGCCTGGCATAAAAACATCTGCATTTTTTTTTGCAAAACCAATGATACTTTTTTGTAATTGAATAATTTTTTCAATCACCTCATCGGTGACATCTCTCAAAAATAATCTCAAATCTGTAGCCACCTGATCATTTCTTGATCTTCCGGTGTGTAACTTTTTGCCAGCCTCACCAATTAATTGAGTTAATTTTTTTTCAATATTTAAATGCACATCCTCATCATCAACACTCCATATAAATTCATTATTTATGACCAAGTTCTGTATTTTATTCAAGCCTTGTTGAATTTTTTTAAAATCACTGTTGGTGATAATTTTTTGCTTATTCAACATCTCTGCATGTGCAAGGGAGCCTTTAATATCATAAAGGGCTAATCTTTTATCAAAATCAACAGATGCAGTGAAAATCTGTACCAGCTTATTTACCGGCTCATCAAATCTTCCTGACCATTTTTTAATTTGTTTTTTCATATGCGTAAGTATATATCAAAGCCATTTATTCATCATTAATTAGCCAAGTGACTATGCTAAAATTCCCTCATGAAAAATTTAATTAGAATTGCCTCAAGACAAAGCCAACTTGCATTATGGCAGTCCAATTTTATCGCTGATCTGATCAAAAAAAAATATCCACAGATCAACGTAGAGGTAATTGGTTTTAAGACACAAGGAGACATTATCCTAGATCAGCCTTTAGCAGAAATAGGTGGTAAAGGTTTATTTATTAAAGAACTCGAGCAAGCATTATTAGAGGACAAGGCGGATATTGCTGTTCACTCAATGAAAGATGTCCCAATGACTTTAGCTGACCCTTTTGAAATTTGTGCGATCACAAAAAGGGAAAATCCTACCGATGCATTTATCAGTAATCATTATGATAACTTACAAGCTCTACCTCCCGGGTCAATTATTGGGACATCAAGCTTAAGAAGACAAAGCCTCATTCATCACTTATACCCAGGATTAAAAATACAAACCTTAAGAGGAAACTTACAAACACGGCTTTCTAAACTTGATGATGGACAATATGATGCGATTATTTTGGCCTCAGCTGGACTAATTCGATTGGGATTAGAATCTCGAATTAAAACAAATATGTCTGCTTATGATTTTATACCTGCTGTTGGCCAAGGGGCTCTTGGAATTGAAGTGCTTAAAGAAAATAATTCAGTGATTGATCTTGTCGACTTTCTTAATAATATTGATTCAAGAAGGTGTGTTGAGGCTGAGCGAATAATTAGCAAATCCCTTGCTGGAAGTTGTACGGTTCCCATGGGAGCTCATGCAATCATTGATGATAATCAATTTAGTATGAATGCATTTGTGGGAACGCCCGATGGAGAGCAGATGATTATATCCAGAGGAAAGGGAGAAGTATTCAATTCCCAAAAAGTAGCCCATGATATTTGTCATGATTTAATTCAACAGGGTGCAAAAGAGATTCTTGGGATTTAATTAATGATTAATCTTTTAGCAACGCGCACTGATTTACAAAATGAATCGTTAATAAATTATTTTAAAAATACTAAAATTAATGTTGTAAATTTTCCTTTTTTTAAAATTGAGCCAATTTTAAAAAATGAATCTATTCAATACATCTTAGACAACATTCATCGATATCAAAAATTAATTTTTATAAGTTCTAATGCAGCAAATTGTTTTAAACACATAGTCAAAAGTCATCAAATAAAATTACCTCCTGGCGTTCATTTTTTTTGTATCGGACCCACAACAAAAAAAGAGCTTTCTTTTTTTAACCACTCTGTTCATTCACCGGAAAATATTTTTGACTCTCAATCTTTACTGAAACTTGAACAATTACAGAATATAACTCAAGAGCCTATTCTCATTATAAGAGGTGAAGGCGGAAAAGAATTACTCAGAAATGAATTAGAAAAACAAGGTGCTAAGGTTGATTATCTTGAATGTTATAAAAGAGTTTTTTTGCCTATTGATTTTGATTTCATCATTAAAACAACTAAATCATCTTCATTGTACGTTATGATTACCAGTACAGAAATCGCCCGTCATTTTGTAGAGAGCTTTAATATCTATTCTGCTAAACATTCACAAGATCTTAAGCTAATTAAATTTATTGTAAATCACAATAACATTATTGATGTGCTCAAACCTTTGGGGAATGATATTTTTTTAACAACCTCCCTTAACCCCGAATCTATTAAAGAAATATTAAAATAATTATTTTGGAGCAAAAGTAAATGCATCTGAAAAGAAATTTAAATCCTGTAACCCATATTCAATAAATGAATGGTAAGCCGTCTCAATCATTCCTGGTGCGCCGCAACAATATACTTGAAAATCATGAAGACCTTGATAATCATCTAAAACTTGCTGATGAACTAATTTCTTTTTTTTCCCATCTACCTCTTCATCAGAAAAGACATTGAAGACTGAAATATCTAATCCTGAAGAATACCAATCATCAATCACCTCGGATTGGTATAAATCCTTTTTAAAACGCATGCCACGATATAAGTAAATTTTTCTATTATTATTGGTCTGTTTCATATAATTGATAATAGACTTGATAGGGGCAAACCCTGTGCCTCCGGCAACAAAAATAATTGGATTTTTTGCATCACGAAGATAAAACTGTCCCAAAGGGAGCTCGATTCGATGTATGCTCTTTTCCGGCATATCATTCAAAATGTAATTGGTAAACTTACCTCCCTCAATGACACGTATATGCAACTCAATAAGATCATCTCCGGGACAATTAGCCATTGAAAAAGCTCTACGTGATCCATCTGCCAATATAAATTCTAGATATTGACCTGCTTGAAATTTAACAGACTCGCCAGCCGGGAGTTTTAATATGACTTGGATAACATCATGGTTTAATTGATTGATACTTTCCACTCTTACTGGGGATATTTTGGGAGGAAAATTAGTTTCAACTGAATAAGTGTCCTCAATTATTAAATCGCTTGTTGCATAAGTTTTACACAGCAAATGTTGTCCTGTTTTTTGTTCTGCCTCATTTAAAACTCCTGGCATGATCTCTTCATGAAAAGCTTGTCCCTCTAAAATTTTTGTTTTACATGAGCCACATGAACCGCTTTTACAACCAAAGGGAAGATTTATTCCAGCAAGAATAGCTGCTTCTAATATTGTCTGACTGGGCTTAACTGAAAATATTGGGCCATTTTTAATTTTTACTTGAAACATTATTCCTCATCCTCTTTTTTATACTCCCCCTCAATTACAGAATCAGCAGATTTTGTATTCTCATGCTTATTGTATTTTTTTTGCATTTCCTCAAAAATATTCGAATGTGTATTTTTTGTCGGTACAACGAGAATTAGAACAGCAAGTAAATCGGTAAATACGCCTGGAAATAAAAATAATCCTCCGGCAATCATATTCTTAGCAGTGCCAAAGAGCATTTGTATCGGTGAACCCGCACTTTGAAATGAGGACATCATTTTGACTAATAGCTGTGATTTTTCCTCTTTGATCATCTTCCATCCAAGGAACCCAACAATTAAAATATATAAAAAATACCACCACCCATACATGGCCCCTAATTTAAAATATCCCCAGATTTCAAATATGGGTATCAAAATAACTAACCAAATACCAATAAATTTCATGTTAATTTGCTTTCCTGTAAAATACTTATGTGAACTATTTCCACCCCTACGCTCTTAATTCCATATGATAAATTTCTTTACATTTCTGTTACTTATTTTATCACCATGGGTCGGCAATGCCGATGACATTAGTGATATTAATGCATTAGTTAATAAACAAAATTCTATCTTAACGGTGCAACAAGCCTTTAATCCAGATATTTTTATAGCGCCTACAAAAACTGCCATTACAATAAATTTTAATATTCAACCTGGATACTATCTATATCAATCAAAATTTAAATACTCGACAAAAAATAATGAATCATTTCAAGTGATTATCCCAGAAGGTGTAGAAAAAGAAGATGAGTTTTTTGGCAAACAAATTATTTACAATCAACCTATTTCCATTCAGGTAAATTTTAAAAATGCGCTGTTATCCGATGATGAATTTCGGATTCGATATCAAGGCTGCAGTGAACAAGGCCTGTGCTATCCACCTCAAGAAATTAATCTCATTGTCGATGATATTGATATCAATGTAATGAATGCCAATAATATGGATATTTATCGAAATGCTTATGAGGGCAATGTTTTAGTTGCTTTCGCGCTTTTCTTTATTGGAGGAATTCTACTGTCCCTGACCCCGTGTGTACTGCCTTTGATTCCAGTAATGCTAGGCATGCTAGCAAACTTAAATAAAAATAAAAGTGTGGCCACCATTGCTTATGTTTTTGGAATTTGTGTGACTTATGCGCTGATAGGCATCTTCGCTGCAAAAACAGGGAGCGTTTTGTCTCTCTATTTACAAAATCCTTTGATCATTGGATTCTCGTCATTGTTGTTTGTGGCATTTGCATTCGCCATGTTTGATTTTTATGACATAAGTCTTCCAACCAGCATTCAAACTAGGCTTAGTAATAAATCAAATTTAATAAATACGAAAAAGTATCTTGGAATCTTTTTTTTAGGAATGATCTCTTCTCTTATACTCAGCCCATGCGTTGCACCACCACTGGTAAGTGCGATTATTTATATTGGTCAAACTGGAAATATCATAATAGGATCAGTATCTTTATTTTTAATGGCACTTGGAATGTCTTTACCGCTTCTAGTAATTGGCCTGAGCTCTACACAGATCAAATTAAAAACTGGGCCATTGAGTAATTTTATAAAAAAGCTGATCGGCTTCATTCTGCTTGCAACGGCAATTTATATCTCGCATTCCTTCTTTTCTCCCATGTTCATTAAATTATCTTACTTAACCTTAGCCTTAATTTTTTTATTATTTGTTTTTCTATCTATAAAAAAATATAAAAACCGTAGCCTTAATATTGTTTTAATGTTCGCTCTCGGAATCTTTCTCTTTTCAACGTTTGAATTTTTTGATGAATTTTCAAAAGATCAGGATAATAATTTAATTTTCAAAAAAGCTCTAACTAATGACGAATTAGATGAGTTAATTTCGCAAAGTCATCAACCAATTATTATTGATTTCTATGCTGACTGGTGTGTGGCTTGCTTAGAATTAGAAAAATATACTTTTACTCATGCCAACATTCGTCCGCTACTAGAGAAATTTACATTAATTAAAATTGATGTCACCGAATATAACCAAAGCAATCAAGAACTGATGCAGCGCTTTAATGTTTTTGGACCTCCAAGTTTAATCTTCTTTAATTCAAAAAAACAAGAATTGCCCCAATTACAAAGAAATGGCTTTGTAAATCATGAGAATTTTTTAGATTTAATCAAGGGCCTTGAATGAAAAAATTAAAGCTAATCATTTTTGCGGTTATATTTTTTGGGATTGGAATTTATACGAATATTTATTTTAAAACTTCAAATTCTGATGTCATAGATGGTCCCTCACTAGGTACAATATTAGCTCTTCCTTTTCATTTATCTGATGGATCCTCATTGAGTTTAAGTCAAATAGACATTCAAGATAAATTAGTCATCAACTTTTGGGCTACGTGGTGTGAACCTTGCAAAAAAGAATTACCCCAATTAAATAAATTTCATCAACAATTTATTAATGACGACAAAATCCAAATCATCGGTATAGCTATTGATGAACCCGACGCAGTAAAAATCTTCAATAAAGAAATCCCCGTGGACTTTGTAAATCTTATTGATGAACAAAATGGCTTTTCAGTTACACGTTATTTGAAAAATGAAAAAGGGGTACTTCCATATACAGTTATTGTTAATAAGCAATATGAGGTTATTGAACAGTTTTATGGGGAAATTACTCTTGAAATGCTTCTAAAAGCATTTAAATAGCGCTTAAATCACTTTATTTTCTGTAAAATTCAAATTTTATATAAATATTAAAATCTAATTATTAGTAGACAAATTACCTGATTTTCGGCAAACTAGTGTTCTAAATGTCAGTAAAATTATGAAAATTTCTATTATTAACGGTCCCAATCTGAACATGCTCGGGAAAAGAGAGCCTCAGCACTATGGTGTTGATGGGCTTGAACAAATTAATAAAGAAATTTGTTCAAATTTTCCTGATATAGACCTTCAATTCTTTCAGAGCAACAGTGAATCAGCAATAATCGACCATATTCATAATTTAGCTGTTGATTTTATTGTCATTAATCCGGCTGCCTTTACCCATACCTCCGTTGCTCTGAGGGATGCCATTAGCTCAGTAGATATCCCTTTTTACGAGGTTCATTTATCAAATGTTCATGCTCGAGAAGAATTTAGGCATAAATCTTTATTTTCAGACAAAGCTGTCGCAGTAATTTGTGGTCTAGGGAAACATGGCTATACAGCCGCTTTAGAACACATCGTTAAAAATAATTAATAAGGTGAATAAACATGGATTTAAGAAAACTTAAAAAGTTAATTGATTTGGTTGAAGAATCAGGCATTAGTGAATTAGAGCTCACCGAAGGTGAGGAAAAAGTTCGCATCAGTCGTCAAGGTCAAGCCTTTATCCAACAACCTCAACAATTTCATATTCCCCAACAGGTTGCACCGACAATGACTGAAAATAAGTTAACCTCCAACGAATCGAGTGTGGTCCCTCCACAAATTGATGAAGGTCACGTTTTATCCTCACCTATGGTTGGTACCTTTTATAGGTCTTCATCACCTGAATCGGCTCCATATGTAGAAATTGGATCTGCAGTAAAAAAAGGAGATACTCTTTGTATTATTGAGGCTATGAAATTACTTAATGAAATTGAAGCTGATCGAGACGGCGTGATTAAAAAAATTATGGTTGAAAATGCTCAACCTGTTGAATTCGGTGAACCTTTATTTATTATTGAGTAATCTATGTTTGAAAAAATTTTAATAGCCAATCGCGGTGAAATCGCCTTACGTATTTTAAGAGCTTGTCGTCAAATGGGAATCAAGGTCGTAACCGTCCATTCGGAAGCAGACGTTGATGCCAAGTATGTCAAATTATCTGATGAATCAGTTTGTATTGGTCCTGCCCCTTCAAATCTAAGTTATCTAAATGTACCCGCCATTATTAGCGCGGCTGAGGTTACCGATGCTGAAGCTATTCACCCAGGATATGGTTTTCTCTCAGAGAATGCTGACTTTGCGGAACAAGTTGAAAAAAGTGGATTTACCTTTATCGGGCCAAAGTCAGAAACCATAAGACTGATGGGCGATAAAGTGAGTGCAAAAGAAGCGATGATTAAAGCAGGGATTCCTGTCGTACCTGGATCAGAGGGTGAGTTAAGTAATGAGCCTGATGAGATTATCAAAACAGCTAGAAAAGTTGGATATCCGGTAATTATTAAAGCTGCAGGAGGCGGTGGCGGTCGAGGAATGAGGGTTGTACATACAGAGGCTTCATTGCTTAATGCTGTATCCATGACCAAAAATGAAGCTCATAGTTTTTTTGGTAATGCAGCTGTTTATATGGAAAAGTATCTTGAAAATCCAAGACACATTGAATATCAAGTTTTAGCGGATAATTATAAAAACGCCATTCATTTATTTGAACGTGATTGTTCAATGCAAAGACGGCACCAAAAAGTTATTGAGGAAGCTCCTGCTCCTGGTTTACCTGAAAAGCTCAGAAGAAAAATGGGTGAACGCTGTGCCGACGCATGCCGCAAAATTGGGTACCGTGGTGCTGGAACTTTTGAATTTCTTTATGAAAATGGTGAGTTTTATTTTATTGAAATGAATACCAGAATTCAAGTTGAACACCCGGTAACAGAAATGATCACCGGTGTTGATTTAATTAAAGAGCAAATTAAAATTGCCGCTGGTGAAAAACTAAGTTTAAGACAAAAAGATGTACAAACAAAAGGTCATGCTATTGAATGTCGAATCAATGCAGAAGATTCTTATACGTTTGTTCCATCTCCTGGGTTAATTAATCGCTTTCATGTACCTGGCGGACCTGGGATTAGAGTGGATACGCATGTGTATGGTGGATATAGAGTCCCCTCTCACTATGACTCAATGATTGGTAAATTAATTGCCTATGGTGACACTCGCGAAGAAGCTCTTGCTAAATTGAGAATGGCACTATCTGAGATGTATTGTGAGGGAATAAAAATAAATATCGACCTTCATAGGGATTTATTAATTGATTTAGCCTTTCTACAAGGTGGTGCGAGTATTCATTACTTAGAAGAAAAGCTTGGAATGAAAAAGTAAGTGATATCACTTACTTTTAATGTATCAGATCATATTGCTCAACTGATTGGTGATGAACTAATTGAATTAAATGCACTGTCAGTGTCTTTTAATGACTCAGATCTAGATACCGAAAATGAAAATGCCATCTTTGGGGAAGATCCCGATGATCATGAACGCTATTGGAAAAATACCAAAGTCATTTCGTTATTCAATCCACAAACAAATATTGAATTGCTCGTTAGTAAGTTACACAAAAAATTTAATATTTATCAACATCAAATTGTGATTGAAAGTATAGAGGATATTGACTGGATCAAGGAAACACAGTCTCAATTTAAACCTATCCAAATTAATGAGAAGATCTGGATCATTCCTTCTTGGCATAAAATTCAAAATCAGTTAGTCACCAATATTCATCTTGATCCAGGTCTTGCTTTTGGAACTGGCTCACATCCTACAACCAAGCTCTGTTTGGATTGGCTATCCAAAGAAGAGTTAACCAACAAATCCGTCTTGGATTACGGATGTGGTTCTGGAATTCTTGCCATTGCAGCAAAAAAATTAGGCTCTGCACATACAATAGGAGTCGATATCGATCCACAAGCAATAATCGCTAGCAATCAAAATGCAAAAAAAAATGATATAAATGATATAAATTTTTTACAATCAAATCATTCAATTGAAGCAAAATTCGACCTCGTTCTTGCAAATATTCTTTCAAGTGCATTAAAAGTTTTGGCTCCTATTATTTCTTCAAAATGTAATGCCCATGGAAAAATTGCTTTATCCGGTATTTTAAAAAGCCAAGAAAATGAGATACGAGAAATTTATGCTAATGACTTTATATTTAATAAGTCACTTTATCAAGATGGCTGGGTATGCATGACTGCCACGAAAAAGTCATAATTGATTTATATTGTTTTTTAATTGAACAACTTTATTAGTTATCAATTTTTTGTCCTGATCAGACATTTTTTGTATCTGCATCTTAACAATACCCATTCTTGGATTATTATTTAATAAATTAGGATTATTGATAAAGAAATTCCAATACAAGGAATTAAAAGGACATGAATCATCGTCATATTTTGTTTTTACATTGTATTTACAAGACTGGCAATAATCTCCCATCTTATTAATATAAGCGCCCGATGAAACATATGGTTTGGTTGCCAATAATCCACCATCAGCATATTGAGACATCCCAATGACGTTAGGCAATTCAACCCACTCAATTGCATCGATATAAATACCTAAAAACCACTCATGAACATATTTTGGATTTGTTTCATTTAATAACATGAAGTTACCAAGAATCATCAATCTCTGAATATGGTGAGCATATGCATTTTCTAAAGATTGTTGAATGGATTTTTTTAGACAATTCATGTCAGTCTGAGCATTCCAAAAAAAGCTAGGCAACTTATTAGTAAAAGCAAAATAATTACTTGCGACATAATCCGGCATCTTTGCCCAATATATGCCCCGAATATACTCTCTCCACCCAATAATTTGTCTAATAAATCCCTCTACTGAATTTAGGTTAGTTAAATCCGGATGTAGTTTTTTTTCTGCCAGTCGGACAACCTCCATAGGATGAAGCATTTTTGTATTCAAAGAAAAAGAAATTAATGAATGAAATAAATACTTATTATCTTCTGACATTGAGTCCTGAAAATTTCCAAAATCAGATAAACACTCATTTAAAAAATGTTCAAGCAACAGTAAAGACTCTTGTCTATTTTTTGGCCAGTTAAAATTATTTACATCGATGTCACCAATAAATGAAATTTTTTTATCATCAATTTCTGAAAAAATTTTACTAACATCATGATGAAATTTTATTCTGACGGGTAATTTGATTTTTGAATCCCATTTTTTACGATTATCATGATCAAAGTTCCATTTTCCTCCTATGGGTTTATCATTTTCCATCAGAATTGAATTATTTTTACGAATAGCCCTATAAAACTCTTCCATACGCCAAGTTTTTTTTTCTTTAAAAAAACGACCCACACTTTTTCTATCCGATATAAAGTGTTCTGAAGAAAAAACTTCTGTTTCAATATTTAACTGATCAGTTATCACTTGAAATTGTTGATCTAAACGATACTCATCAGGCTCTTGCCATTCAAGTTTTGAATAATTATTTTTTAATAACTCTTGCTTGATATTTTCAAAAAATGAATGCTCATTATTAGGATCAGATATCTCAATATAATGAATGTTATGGCCTATCTCTCTCAATTCATTCCTAAAAGATCTCATGGCATTAATAAACCCTATTATTTTTTGAATGTGATGTTTTACGTATGTCATTTCGGAGTTTATTTCCATCATTAAATATGTCACATCATCATTTATAGCTTTAAACCAACTGTGATTTATGTTTAACTGATCTCCTAAAATTATTCTAAGTATTTTCATTCCATCTCATTTCATATTCATTGGTTAGATCATATGTATTTTTTTGCTTGATCACATTAAATCTTCTTCCCCCTCTAGGGTCAGTACCATAACCAGCAATATAAAGCCAATTACCCTGATTTGAATAAATGTCAAAATCAATCAAGTATTTTTGATAAAAATCTGCCCCCACTCGCCAATCTGTATATAAATCAAAAATAATGTAGGAGGCTAAAATCTGTCGCATGCGATTCGATAAAAAACCACTCTGCATCAATTCTCTAATAGCTGCATTCATAAATGACGATTGGGTTTTCCCGCATTCTAATTTTTCAAGAGTCATTTCATGATCAATTCTATTTATTTTTGAATTCTTCAATCCATATTTAAAATATAAATTTTCACCATACTTAAAATGAAGAAATCTAAAATAGTCTCTCCACAATAATTCAAAAAAAATCCAGTAGGTGCTGTCATTTGCACCTCTTGTTGATTCATATCTTTTTAATTTTTTATATAACTGTCTTGCTGAAATAAAACCTTGGCTCAGCCAAACAGAAAATTTTGTTGAAAAATCTCTCCCAGAGAGTTCATTGCGAGTGATTTTGTAATTAGATGCCTTATTGTCTTTGAAGTAATCATCCACAAAACTTTGTGCTCCATATTCACAAATGGAGTAATTGTTTAAGAAATCGACGCTACCGATAAATTTTGATTCACTTACACTAGGTAATTCAAATTCATCTAAACCTATGATTGAGATAGATTCTGGAATAGCAGGCAAACACAGAGGCTCGGCTACGACTAGATTTTTTTCCACCATATTCCTAAATGTTGTAAATGTATCTGGAATTTTTGTGGGTGCACATGGCAAATCATTAAGATCAATGAGAGAAGAGTCCCATATACAATTTATTTTTTTATCAACTAAACTTACCTCCCTCTTTTCATATGGAGCAATGATCATTTCACAATAAATTTCATCAAAGCTGTTTAATTCAGATATCTGATTAAAGACTTGCCTTGGCTCTCCTTGAAAAATATGCAGTCGGTATCCTCTCTTATTGAGATTTGTTTTTAAATTTACCAAACCTTGGATAATAAATTTATCTTTGCTTGTTAAGTTATTTTTGATATTTCTTAAATTAGGATTAATTATGTAGATAAAAGATATTTTCTGTGATTTTTTAATACACTCATTTAAAGCATGGTTATCCTCAAGCCTTAAGTTATTCCTGAACCAAAATATATTATGAGTCACGATGATTTCGACATCTTTGTGAGCAATATTTGACTTGTCCCCAACACTTTTCCCATTTCTTTCTCCATGTAAATGGTCGCTTACAAGTCTGGCATATCTTTTCAGGAAGATTAGTTTTTTTCATATGTATACGACATTAAATTTTTTGATGGTTCTTATAATATTTAGATAAAATTTATAAATTATGCTTATAATTAAACAATGCGTCCTGTAATTTTTAATGTTTTATTACTATTCCTACTTACTGCATGCTCATCCACAGGTACAAGCATTCAACGCCCTGCTCCACATAATGACTTTACAGGAAGATACTTGGAAAAGCATTTTTCGAATGAAGATGCAAACGACTATATGATGAGAGCTTGCAAAGTTTATGGGGGGCTTAATCAAGATAGTGTTCAAAAAAAGGAAAGCGACCTACTTCTTCAAGATATTTTCGAATTTAAATGTAATTTTGCTAATAAAAATAAAGAAGAATTAGACATCGATGGTAAATCGTCAAAAAGACTTAATGGAACAATCGCTAAACAGAAATGTGAAAGACTTGGTTTTAAAGTTGGCAGCAAAGATTTTGCAAATTGTCTCCAGGAACTCACTCAATGATTAGATTTCTCATACTTGTTTTTATATGCCACATCTCCTTTGCCAATGAGAAAATTTATTCATGTGTTGGAATGAGTCATTTTGAGTTGGCCGGAGCCAGTGGTGCTAAAGAAGAAAAGCAAAATCGAAAGTATAGATTTGAAAATTTAATATTAAAAGATTTAAATGATATTCCTTGTGAAAATGTTGACGGACATTTACTCTGTAAGTCTACCCTTTTAAATATCAGATCCGTAGATTTTAACCTTCAAACTTTAACCATAGAAGATTCAATCTCAGGTAATAAAGGCTTTGGTCATTATATTGAAAATTTTACGGGTACATGTCAGATCGAATAAAAATAGTTAATTTATCAGGGTCAGAGTTTTTAGTGACGGTCACAGCTGATCATATAACCACACATCAAGTTACCCTTGATGAAGACTTTCTTAAAAATGTAAATACAAAAAATCTTTCTAAAGAGCAAATCATCCATAAATCATTTCTCTTTTTACTCTCAAAAGAACCTAATACCTCTATTTTAAAAAAATTTAATATTGAAGTGATAGCATCCTATTTTCCTGACTTTTATAATCACTTTAATTAACCGAAACTAAAGTTATTAGAATCAGTCTTTTCATAATATTTCTGCTTATGAAGCTATGCAAAAAATTTTCTTTATATTTTTATTAACTATAGCATCCTCTATTTACTCACAGGATCTAGAAAACGGAACTTATCAAGAGTTTTTTGATAACAAAAATCCCAAATATGAAATTTCTTATCTGAATGGGGAAAAAAATGGAATAGAAAAATTTTGGTATGAGAGCGGTCAATTAAAAATGCAGAGTGAGTTCAAAAACGGAAAAGAACATGGGCTCTGGCAGCAATGGTATGAAAATGGTCAAATTAAGCTTCAAGTTGAGTATGAGAGCGGAAAAGAACATGGGCTCTGGCAGCAATGGTATGAAAATGGTCAGCAAAAATCAAAAAGTGAATGGGTATCTGGAGAAAAACATGGTCTTGAATGGACATGGGACAGCGATGGAAATTTACTTTCAAAAGATCACTACCAAAATGGAAAAATTATTCAATAACTTGAAAAAACAATTTATATCTCCATATTGAAGATATAGAAATGGTTATGCCTAATGGGTAACCTCTCTATATATTAATATTTTGCTTATTTAAGGAGATAAATATGAAAATTTCATTTGGAAATCTATACCCAAGCACTCTTGGATTTGAAACTGTTTTAAGAGATATTGAGGCGCTCATGGATAATTCGATTGAATCCATCAATGACAAGTTTCCACCTCATAACATTATTAAAATCAATGACATATCGTATGCTGTAGAACTTGCTGTTGCAGGATTTAAGCTAACTGAAATTGACATTACTGTTAAAGATGGGTTGCTTGTCATCAAAGGTGACAAGAGTAATTCTCATTCAGAAACTCAATACTTACATAAAGGAATTTCTAATCGATCCTTCACAAAGTCTATTCGCCTTGCGGACACGATTGAGGTTCAAGGCGCAACATTGAATGATGGAATATTATCTATTAATCTTGAGAATATAATTCCTGAGTCAAAAAAACCAAAAAAAATTGAAATTAAGGAACATAAAAATTTTGATATCCCGAAAATTGAAAATTCAATTGAAACTGTAAATACATAAAAAAGGAGTAGCCACTACTCCTTTTTTTTAAAATTTTCTATCACAAGGCAGCCAGCCGATTCCATACAAGGCCAATCAGAATCTGGGCCACATACATTTCCTGTAATTCTAGAGTTTGTTATTTCATAAAGTTGTACATCAGAATTAAAATCGGAACTCACAGAAATGTTTCTTGGTAACATATCAACCAAGTCATCAGCATAATCTAGAGCAGAAATAGATAAAAGTATATAAATTAATCCGATCCGGATAGATCTGTGATTGAATAGACTCCAGTTGGACGATCTTTTTCGGTTTTCCATGTTTTTCTTTTGACAATTCGACATCGATCTCGATTAATATCAGATGCTCCAAATTTTAATTTTGCGTTTGGAATAACGCGATAAATGTGACGCTCTAATCCATCGATGGTCTCAGGAGCATCATCGTGGGCACAAAAAATTAAAACTCTCTGTTGCCTGTTGTCTGTCTGTCTGATAATTACCAAATCATCTCTTTTGAGCTCTTTAAAATATTTTTTTAATTTTTCAAGCTCCTCTTTGGAAATAGGTTCTGTTTTAAGCAGACTCACTCTTTTCATCAAAGAAATGGCATTGGCATTAAGTTTGTCTTTACTTAATAACTGAGGAATAAATCTTATTACCCACTGATCACTTTGCTTTGATTTTTTTAGTTCAGCAACTATTTCATCAACCGGGTATTTTGATAGTATTGGAGGTCTCATATACCTGTAATTATATTCAAAAATACACCTAGATAGTAAATAATCGATAGAGTAATAAAGGATGCCAACAAAAATAAATATTTTTTAATTAAGAATTCAGATTTATCATGGGCACTATTTATTATTCGGTATAAGTAAAATCCTAATAGATAAGAGGGGATAAGACCAATAATCCATACCCATGGTACTCGCCTAAATCCAAAGAAAAGACAAATAATTAAGGTTATTAATAGGATAATTCCACCTAATCTTGACCAAAAATTATGATTCATGACGTTATAATAATAGATATGCCTAAAGAAATAAATTATTCTCGATTTGATACCGTTATTTTAGGATCAACTTTTCTTACTTCGATTGTCACATTTTTAATATACATTGGTTTTAGTCTTTATAAATTTTTTAAAGCGGGTATCTGGATAAAATCATTAACTACTTGTCAGGTCTTTAATATATTTTGTTCTGATAATTTTTTAATTAAAATAATTGGTAACCTTGAAGCTCTTTTATTTGTATCTCTAGTATTTGGTCTTTACTTTGCAATTCACTTATTGCTTACAAAAAAATGAAATTTATCTATTTAATTATCTCTTTATTTTTTTTTGAAAATCTATATGCCCTCAACTGTAATGGAAAAATTTCCCAGCAATATGAAATCAACCATCAAATCCATGATCAACTAGATCTTGAGGATATAAATATTATGGTTAGTTTTAATAATGATTTCAGCGAGATTAATTTTGACTCCTCTAACCAATTAAGAATAAATAATGAAAATATTTTTAAGTGTGTAAAAAACAATACAGCTATTGAATGCTCAAAAAATAAAAAGTACCGATCAGTAAAAAATGATATTGATCCTCAAACTGGATTTAAACATGAATTAACAGCTGAAAGTGAATATTCAATGATGATTACATTTGCTAAAAGTAAATATTTAACATTTAACCATCTCATCAATTCTGATGTAACTGATCCTCAAATTATTCATTCAAAGGAAATTGCCAGTGGTAAATTTACTTGTGAGTAAACATGTACTGGATTGATATTTTAGTCTTTGTAGCTCTTATTGGCCTACTGATCATCATTATCCTTATTGCTAAAAAATAATCATGGGCTTATTTCATTGGAATGATAGTCATAAATTTTACCTGAATGATCTATTGTTAGATTTTCAATGACCTCTATTAAATAATCAGCAGACTGACTTGGGGTAAAAATTTCATGCTGAACTGATCCAGTAAAAGGACTTGATAACCTGCTTGCCACCGTTCCAGGGTGAAGACCACATACAATGATATTTTTATATTTACGCTTCAACTCAATGGCTAAATTTTTTATCATCATATTCAGGGCTGTTTTACTCATCCGATAAGCATACCAACCTCCTAAGTGATTATCAGAAATACTACCGACTTTAGCAGATAAGAAGATTATCTTCGTATGGTCTTTAAAAGATTGGCTTAGGGCTTTGATCAAGAGAGCAGGAATAATACAATTAATCCGGTAAGAATAAGCGAGTGCTTCAGCGTTCAAATCACGAATGCTTTTTTCAGGTTTATATGCCTCATTATGCAAATGCCCTGTTGCAAATATAATCAAGTCAAATTTTTTATCTGTAGGTAAATCTGGAAGTATTTCAGAATTAAAATCATAAATAATTTCCACTACTGCTGTATTATCCTTTAGTCTCGATCTTGAAATAGCTGTAATATTATTACTTTTTAAATTTTGATATTTGTTCAACAAAGCAGAACCAATTGAACCTGAAGCACCTATAATTAATATATTATTCATTTATTGAATCTTTCATAGTCTTTTGAATCTTAAAAAATATGTTATATCTTGTTAAGACATTTATTGCTGTCGCAATTATTCTAATTGCATCTGAACTAAGTAAAAAAAGCACTACCCTGGCTGCAATGTTACTAGCTATGCCTATTGTTCTTTTTGTATCATTTGCTTTTATCTATCAACAAAAAAAAGACAGTGCACAAATTGCTGCATTAACATTTGAAACCGTAATATATATATTGCCTGTTTTACCCTTTTTATTTCTTTTGTCTTTACTTCTAAAAAATGGTTTTAATTTTTATTTATCACTTTTTTTAGTTTCAATTGGCATATGTATAGTTACCTACCTTTTGAATCTCTACTTATCAAACTAATACTTTTTTCATTATATTTTTTAACATCATATGAGCAATGGTGAGTGCAAATAAAGTCGGAAAAATTAACAAGATTATCGAGATGTTTGTAAAAAAGGTGAGGTAACCCCATACCAGTAAGACTGGTGCGGTAAATAGAAGCATCCATAGTATGTCTAATTTTAAGTTTATTGAATAATTAATGATTGCTTTCATTCCATGAAAAAAGCAAAAATAATAAGCAAACCAAACCAAAGGATGAAGCAGATATCCAGCAAGCATCATAATGCTAAGTGAGGCTGCTAAAAGGAATAATTTTTTTTGAAATAAGATCTTCGACCAAAATAATATTGCAAACATAAATATTATTACTATAAGAGAATATATCAATGAATTGATTTGTAAGCCTGCTAATTGTAAAAAAATATTATTTACTTCCTCAATTTTAAAAACCACCGGAATAAGTGTCACTATGATTCCCCAGTACATATTTTCAAATGTCGTTGTCTTATATCCCTGCATATCGCTTTCTCCAAAATGAACCAGGGACATAAGCAGTAATATGATTAGAGAGATAATTGGGCTTACAAACCAAAATATAAGACCAAATATTACTATGCCAATATAAATACAATAAATTTTTAGTTTAAATATAAGATTATTGGTTGAATCCCAAATAATTTTTCCATCTAATGCCCCATGCCCCATCCCTATGGTTGCAATCATCACAAAAGACCAAAAAATTGGTGAGGGTAAATTGAAAGCTGATAAATAATTTGACCCTATATTTCCTGAGTAACTAAAAATTATTACCAGACTTAAACATAAGAATAAAATCTGATGATATGTTATTTTTTTATTTAAATAATGCATAAATCATTATTTTTTTGGGTGAAGTTTTTATCAGATGTATTAGATCTTTATATGATGGAATATCTGCTAAAAATCGAATAATAGATTGAATACATTTAGCATTAAACAATTTCATAAATATTTCGGGAGCTAAATCAGGATAAAAATAACAAGCTTTTATAAACACCTTATCTAAGAAGTGAGTGATTATTTTCTCTTTAAACACTATTTGATTTAGATTCTTATTTTTAGATTCTTTTGCCCATGTAGCTGACCGCAGTAATAAATAACCCGATGATGGACGAGCAAATCCACCGCTTATCCCTGTAGGGATTATTCTGTTTGTTCTTTTGAATGATTGAGATATTGACATTGGGATGATGCCTTTTTCAACAGATAATGATTTAAATGTTTTATATTGTGTTAACGATATCTGATGTAATTTTTCTAGATTATCAAAATTTTTCAATCGGCCAAAAGCTGTTGTTTCAACAAGTAAAGAATTATGATTAAATGGAATTACATAATTAAAGGCTATTTCTTTATCAGCTTGAATAAAATTCATTAGCTGACATTCTTTAATATTGTGATCCTTATTTTTTTTTATTGTAGTTCCTATAAAGTACTGGTAAAGCATAGGTTCTGATTTATCTATATTTGTCTCATGGCGAGGTGAACTATTAAGCACATACTTTGCTTTATAAATTTTTTTATTTGTTGACACAGAAACATATTTTTTATTTTCTTTTATCTGACTTACTTCACTATAAAGTATTTTTATTCCTCGGGCTTTTATTTGATTTAGCAAAATATTAATTATTTCTGAATATTGATAAGTTTGATATTTGTATGGCTTTATTTTTCTTTTAATTTTATTATTTTTTTCTGATACAGAAATTTCATTAAAAGATTGAATTGGAAATATATTATATTCTTTTTTGAGATCAATCAGCCCTGGCCCTTGCCATGTGCTAATAAAGCGTTCATCAATTTTTTTGTTCTTTTCTAAAATTAAAATTTTTAAATTTTGATGTGCTTTCAAATACTGACTAATAAAAAGTAAATTCGATAGCCCCCTTCCAATTAAAATTAAATCAAACATTTTATCCATCAACACTTGGCGAATTTTTAATTGGTAAATGTAGCATATTGTTATGAACGGGATGATTATTAGATTTTTTCTTACTATTAAGATAGTAACTTAACGTTATAAATATTTTTTCAAAATTATTTAGATAAACCCTTCCCTCTATATAGCTTTTCTCTTTTTTTAATATTTTTATGCCAATAGCCTGATAGAGTTTTGATGCTAGGCCAAAACATATTGAAATATTTTTCGGTAAAAAACGGATTGCATAATTTGCACTATTAAAATAATTTTCTGCAATTTTTAATATTTTTCTCTTTTCATTATCTATTTTTTCAATTACTTGTTGATTATTAAGAACATCATCAGGATCTACTTGTCCGATCAAGTTTACTGGAATATAAACTCTTTTATTTTCCGCATCCTCTTTAATATCCCGAATAATATTTATGAGTTGCATACCTATACCAAGATCAATTGCAAAATATTTCATATTTTTATCCTTTATTTCGACTGCATCACATACCATTAACCCTACGACACCAGCAACGCGATAACAATATTTTAAAAGCTCATTGATTGATTTTGGTTGTTTAAATTCAATATCACTTTCTTGCCCTAAAATAAATTCTTTTAAATACTCATTCTGAGGAAATTTTTTTTTATCAATTTTTTTTAAACAATTAAATCTTTTTTTTAATGTAGTCATTGAAAGATTTTTTTTTAGTTTTTCTATCTCTTTTTTTGCATCTAAATTATTATTTTCATCAACCATATCATCAATTTCTCGACACATTTCATAAATAGCATAAATCGGTTCTATTAATTTTTTATCCATGAATTTGGAGGCCCAATAAAATGTTTTTCCATGCATCTGAATAACTTTATAATTAACCATGGATTATCCTTTCAACCACTTTTGCTGAATTAAGGACTCCAGGTACCCCAGCACCTGGATGTGTGCCCGCCCCGACATAAAATAAATTTTTATAATAATCATCTTTATTATGTGTACGAAACCAGGCTGATTGAGTCAGTATTGGGGCAATAGAAAATCCAGAACCATGTGGTGTCATGTAACTATCTTTAAAGTTTTCTGGAGTCATGACAAATAAGTCATCAATAACATTTTCTAAATTTGGCATAATTGTTTTACTTAATGCTTTGACTATTTTTTTTGCATAATCCATTTTTATTTCTTCCCAAGGTATGCTGGCCTGAAGGTTAGGAACAGGCACTAATGCGTAGAAACTGTCTGCCCCCTTTGGAGCGAATGTCTCATCTGTTGCAGTCGGCCTATGCAAATATATTGAAAAATCATCGGCTAGGGTTTTTTTATTAAAAATATCATTTAATAATTCTCTGTATCGAGGTCCCATCCATATCGTATGGTGAGCCACCTTATTATATTTTGCTTTTGTTCCAAAAAATAATACAAATAACCCCATCGAATGTTTCGCATATTTTTTAAGGAAACGATTTTGTAACGATATTTTTTGTTTATCTAAAAAATTATTATTGACCGTGATTGGATCTGCATTAGCAATCACAATATCTGGCTTGATTGATGGTTTATTTTTTATAATGATATTACTTATTGAATTCATAGAAGTTTCAAACTTTTCTACTTCATGATTCGTTTTTATTTTCACTCCTTGTCGAAGCATTAGATTTTTTAATTCATCAACGACTTTTCCCATACCACCCATGGCAAAATATATTCCCCATTTCTGTTCTAGAGCATGAATGAGCGCATAAATTGAAGAGGTCTGGAACGGATTTCCACCAACAAGCAGTGGTTGAATTGAAAACACCTGTCTCAGGTTTTCATCTTTAAGGTAACTTGAAACAAATTGATATACGGACTGATAGCCCTTAAGTCTTAAAATATCTGGAGCATACCGAATCATTGTCGATAATTTATGAAATGGTTGATCTGCTAATTTTAAATATCCAATTTCAAAAATCTCCTGTGCTCTTTTCAACATTTTATTATATCCATCAACATCATTTAGATTTATCGATTCAATCTGACTGAGCATTTTTTCTCGATTTGGAACATAATCAAATTCAAATCCATTTACAAAGTAAAATCGATACCATGGATCCAATGGTTTAAATTCTAAATGGTCTTCGAGCTTCTCATTAAATAATTCGAATAACTCATAAAATAAATTAGGGGCAGTTATGACTGTTGGGCCGGCATCATGCAAATAATCATCTCTTCTAAATTGTTGTGCCCTACCACCAACTTGATCTAACTTTTCTATTAAAGTGACATCGTGCCCTTTTGCCCTCATTCTTATTGCAGATGCGATACCACCAAAACCAGAACCTATAACAACTATTTTCAC
>Ga0255763_1000389_pt1 | contig 48624 bp, 42 predicted proteins | sample 041ome_2_FD_179963 | JGI IMG/M metagenome (GOLD analysis project Ga0255763, IMG submission 179963) | Coastal salt marsh microbial communities from the Groves Creek Marsh, Skidaway Island, Georgia - 041406US metaG (version 2) | ecosystem: Environmental > Aquatic > Marine > Intertidal zone > Salt...
CGGGGATACTCGGGGCGTAACGCAGCCCTGGTTTTTGTAGAAAGACGCACCACACTGTGGTGTGCAAGCGCAGAATTCGAGGCTTTCTAGTCGCGGATACTCGGGGCGTAGCGCAGCCCTGGTTTTTGTAGAAAGACGCACCACACTGTGGTGTGCAAGCGCAGAATTCGAGGCTTTCTAGTCGCGGATACTCGGGGCGTAGCGCAGCCTGGTAGCGCACCACACTGGGGGTGTGGTGGTCGCAGGTTCAAATCCTGCCGTCCCGACCAATTCAAAATCCAGCAGTGTCTCTGCTGACTTAGAAGCCCTGTATATCAGGGCTTTTTTGTTTATACTCATTCCTCAGTTGTCCAGTGACAACCTGCTGCATACCGCCAAAAAGGCGGTATATGTGGCGGTATATCTACATCTAGATTTTTAGATACCGCCAATAGAGTACAATGGAGGAGATATGGGGGACCTAACAGCTATAGCTGTAAAGCAAGCAAAGCGGTTGAAAGCGGGGCATACCGCGCCGAATATCACCTTCGACCAAGTCATCAAAGTCTGTGACGGCGCCACACAGAAAGCCTCGTGCGAGTGGCGAGAAAGCAACAAATGCGATGTCCAAGGCCTTACAGGTATCTAGAACTGCAATTTCGGCATTGCGCGACCACAATGAATATTCCGTTTGAATCGCTGTAATTGGGTGTACAGCATGCGCTCGACGGAGGGCATCAGCGCCGACTTCAGATAAACCAACACCGCCAATTTTTCCTTCCTGGACCATTTTGGCGAGTTCGCCCACGCTGTCTTCAATCGGGACGTTGTTAAAGTCCCAGCGGTGTAAATAGTAAAGGTCAATAAAGTCTGTTTGGAGTCTTTCCAGTGACTGTTCAAGCGTCGCACGAAGTGTTTCGGGACGGCCATCAATGGAACGCTTGCCATCGACACCGCGGAGCCCACATTTACTGGCGAGAAAAATATCGTCACGACGACCTTTGAACGCCTCACCGACCAAGGTTTCATTTTTGCCAAAACCGTAGAGGGCAGCGGTATCAAAATGGCGAATCCCCATGTCATAGGCGGCATGAAGCAGACGAATACCCTCGTCAGTTGGAGGAGCCACACCGTAGGCATGGCTGAGATTCATGCATCCAAGACCGATTTCTGGCAGTTCTTGGCCGGCGAGTTTTCTCAGTTTCACGGTGATGACTCCTTCTCTTTTACTGAGCGTTTAGTTGTTGCTCGAGATCGTACAGCACCTTATAGCACGGTAGGACTTTCGCCACACTGGCATTTGGTTCGCGGTTCTCACGAATGGCAGCAACAAATTCACGGTCTTGAAGTTCAATGCCATTCATTGATACATCGACGTTACTGACATCAATGGTTTCTTCACGACCATCGACTAAGTCATCGTAGCGAGCGATGTACGTGCCGTTATCACAAATGTAACGGAAGAACGTGCCGAGTGGTCCATCATTATTAAACGACAAACTGAGTGTACAGATTGCACCACTTTCGGTCAGCATTTGAATCGACATATCCAACGCAATACCGAGCTCTGGGTGAATGGGCCCCTGAATGGCGTTCGCCTTCACGATCGGGCTGTTTGCTTGATAGGCAAAGAGATCGACAGTATGAGCGGCATGGTGCCACAGTAGGTGATCGGTCCAGCTGCGTGGCTCGCCCTTCGCGTTGATATTTTTGCGACGGAAAAAGTAGGTTTGAACATCCATCTGCTGAATGTTTAACTCGCCATTGCTGATGCGCTTGTTGACCCATTGGTGTGATGGGTTGAAGCGACGTGTATGGCCTACCATACAGATTTTGCCCGTCTCTTTTTGCGTATTCATGACCGCTTCGGCATCTTCCCATGAGTCCGCCAGTGGGATTTCAACTTGGACGTGTTTACCGGCTTTCATGCATTGTATAGCTTCGCTCGCATGTTGTTGGGTTGGCGTGCATAGAATGACAGCTTCTACTTCATCAAGAGCTAAGGCGTCTTCTAATTTTGTGAAGACATTCGGTATGCCGTATTCGTCCGCAACCGCCTGTGTTTTTTCGAGGGTACGCCCCACCAGCGCGACAACTTCAACGTCATCAATATTCTTTAGACCGTCGAGGTGTTTGATGCCAAAAGCACCAGGACCTGCAATTGCAATCTTCATGTTTATCTCCTTTAGATTTAACCGGTTTAATCCGCCCAGTACAGAGCCATAGGGTTATCGACTAATAATTTTTTCTGCAAGGCCTCAGTGGGCGCAATTTGAGGAATTACATCGACCAAATGGCCATCGTTAGGCATGTGACTTTTCATGTTTGGGTGCGGCCAATCAGTACCCCAGAGAACCCGATCGGGGAACATTTCAACCACTTTTCGGGCAAAAGGAATAACGTCGCTGTAGTGTGGAGGTCCTTCCAGTGATAAACGCTCTGGACAGCTCACTTTGCTCCAAAAATTGGTGTTTTCTGACATCAACTTCAGGAACAACGCAAACTCTGGCCCGTCGGGTGATTTGCTGACGTCGGGCCGTCCCATGTGGTCGATCACGACGGTGGTTGGCAGTGAGGTGAAGAAGTCGTAAAACTGTGGCAGTTCTTGCGCTTCAAAGTAGATAACAATATGCCAGCCGAGTCGTTGAATCTTTTCGGCGATCGTCGATAAAGAGTCAAATGGAAGGGCATCCACAAGACGTTTAACAAAGTTGAAACGCACCCCGCGAACACCGGCCTCATGCAACGCATCGAGTTCCTCGTCAGTGACAGACGCTTTCACCGTGGCAACACCGCGTGCTAGGCCATTGGAATGCTCAAGTGCGTCAACCAACGCGCGGTTGTCAGCTCCGTGACAGGTGGCTTGAACAATAACATTGCGACTAAAGCCGAGGTGATCGCGCAGCGCCCACAATTGATCCTTTGAGGCGTCGCATGGTGTGTACTTTCGCTCGGGCGCAAAAGGAAATTGGTCGCCGGGCCCAAACACATGGCAATGAGCATCTACCGCGCCCGCGGGCGGCACATAGTTCGGCTTACTTGGGCCTTGGTACCAGTGGAGCCAGTCGGCATCAGGTGTGAATGCTGTCATTTACTTCCCCATCGCTTTCAGTGATTGATCGAGACGTGGGTAAACGCGGCGAGCATTCCCCTCATACACTTTGTAGAGATCGTCCTCAGACAAATTCAAGGCATCGACATACCGTTTGGTGTCATCAAAGAAGTTGCCTGTTTCTGGGTCGATACCGCGAACCGCGCCGACCATTTCTGAACCAAACAGAATGTTATCGATGTCGATGACATTGAATAGCAGATCGATGCCAGGCTGATGATATACGCAGGTATCAAAGAACACGTTCTTCATGACGTGCTCGCGCAGTGGTGGTTGTCCGAGCATGTCAGCTAGGCCACGGTAACGGCCCCAGTGGTAGGGAACGGCACCGCCACCATGCGGAATGATGAAACGGAGTTCAGGAAAATCGCTGAACAAATCACCCTGTAAAAATTGCATGAACGCGGTGGTGTCGGCATTGATGTAGTGCGCGCCTGTAGCGTGGAAATTGTGATTGCACGAACCCGATACATGAATCATGGCAGGCACATCGAGTTCTACCATCTTCTCGAAGAACGGGTACCAACTTTTATCGGTGAGCGGTGCTGATGTCCAGTGGCCGCCGGATGGATCTGGGTTTAAGTTACAGCCCACAAAACCGAGTTCGTTGACGCACCGTTCTAGCTCTGTAATGGAATTTTTGATCGAAACACCGGGCGACTGAGGTAGCTGACACACACCAATAAAGTACTCTGGATACATATCAACTACGCGCTTGATCAGATCGTTACACGCTACGGTCCATTGCTGAGAAACTGCTTCATCGCCAACGTGGTGTGCCATCGCTGAGGCGCGGGGCGAGAAAATTGTCATATCGGCATCGCGCTCTTTTAACAGGCGCAATTGGTTTTGCTCGATACTTTCACGAATTTCATCATCGCTAATCACCGGGCGGCTAGGGAGCGGCTGACCATTTTTAAAAGCGTCAATTTGAGCTTCTCGAAATGCTTGGTGCGGAGCGGGCGCTGTGGTGTAGTGACCGTGGCAATCAATAATCATCATACGTTGTTTTCCTCGTTGGCTTGCTCACCAAGCTTGGCGCGAATGGCGGCTAGCATCTGCTGTAACTCTTCATGTTCTAAGGCGGATACAAATTGTGCGGTCCAGTCCTGGCGTTTTGAACAGGCATCGCTCATCAAGGGTTCGATACCCGATTCACTCACGGTTTTTGCGACTTCCCGCATCTCCTCAGCGCGACGAACACCGTGTTCTAGCGAGCGCGATATCAAATAGCGGGCGTGCTCTGGCCAATCTGGGCGTGGAAACAAATTGTTGAGCGAGGTAATTACTGCGTCTTGCACATCATAGTATGAGGCAGTCAGCAGTGACTCGGTCACTAAACTTTCCATGCCCTTGATGATCACACTGCGGCACATTTTGGTGGCGGCTGCCTTGCCGAGCTCTGTGGAGCAGAACTTCATGCCACTAAAACCGAGTGTTTGTCCAATTGTGAGAAAAGCCTCAGCTTCGGGACCTGCGACCAGAATCGGTGCTGCAATTCGCAATGGTTCAATCGGTGACATAACGGCGGCTTCAACGTAGCGCCCCTCTGCCTCGGTGACGGCGGCACTCACAGCGCGTTTAGTGCCTGGCGATACTGAGTTGAGATCGAGAAACCAGGTCGCTGGTTTGAGGGTGTCTAACACACTGCTGGCAGCGGCTAAATCCTGTTCGGCGGTCACTGCGCTGATGATCAAGTCACAGTCAGGGGCAAGTTCAGCTGAACTATTAACAAAGCGGGCGCGTGCGCCAAGACTCTCGGCGGAATTTCGATTGGCCGCCGGCTTGCTGTCGCCGAGTGGGAACTGCTTATCCCAGACGATGAATTGGGCTTGAGTGGTATTCGCTAGATCCTGTAATAGACGAGAGCCCACCTCGCCGAAACCGAGCAGTCCGATGGTCGTTATAGTCATTCGTCACTCCAAACGTGGGTTGGAATAAAAATGTCACCACGCATTAGGAGTCGTGCGGTTCGCAACAATGCTGAGCGGTGAATCTCGGTGCTGGCAGCGTTTGCTGTGCCACTAATTTCCATTTCTACGGAGAAAAATCCGGTCGGGTGCTCCACCTCAAACATGTGAACGCCGTCGCCGACCGTTTGGCCAGTCACTTGTTGCGCAACCGACCCTTGCAAAGCACAGGCGGTCGCGACACTCACCGAACCGAGTACCCCAATCGCTTCGTGCACTCGATGCGGAATAAACGTGCGAGTGTTGATAATACCCCCCTGACAAGCCGGTGAAACCAGGCTCATTTTCGGCACCGTCTTGTTGCTAACATCGCCAAGGTTCATCCGTTGTCCAGCCTCGAGCCGAATGGCTTCAACGCGCTCGCGAAGTGCCGTGTTACTCTCGAGCTCGGCAGGACTTTCATCCCCGTGCAGACCGAAGTCGCTCGCATTCAAAATGACAACGGGCATGCCGTTATCAATGCAAGTAATGTTGGTGTCGAGTACGCGATCGACGACATTACCAGTTGGTAATAGTGCACCACAGGAAGAGCCCGCAATATTCAAGAAGTCAGTCGGAACCGGTGCAGAACTTCCGGGGACGCCATCGATGCGTGCGTCGCCACTGTAATTAACTTTACCGTTTGGTGTGTGGACTTTTGCAACCGCAATCGCGCCGGTATTGACCATGTGGATGCGAACGTCGGTGTAGTCCGAATTGGCAGCCACTAGGCCTTCCTCAATCGCGAATGGTCCGACACCTGCGAGGATATTGCCACAGTTTTGGCTGTCGCTGACTTCGGCCTTGTCCACCATTACTTGAAGAAACAGATAATCAACATCGGCATCGTTATGGGTTGATGGACCGACGATGGCCACTTTACTCGTCAGCGGATGTGCGCCTCCCATACCATCAATCTGGCGGTCATCCGGCGAGCCCATGGCGGCGAGTAACACTTGTTTGCGAACCTCGGTATCCGTCGGCAAATCAGACGCTTTAAAATACAAGCCCTTTGAGGTGCCGCCACGGTAGACCGAACAAGGAATAGCGCGTTGCATTAGTAGTCCTTTTGATCGACGTAAACTAGGCCTTCGTCCGCGAGGCGTTGGCGCATGTTGTAAATATCGAGACCCAATTCGCCGGCGGCGAGACGCTCGCGCTTACTTTCTTCGTTATCGACGCGCTTTTGAGTGTTGGCGGCAACGGTTTCGGCCTCTTCACGGCGAACGATACAGACGCCGTCATCGTCTGCCACAATGATATCGCCCGGATGAATTAATTGATTGGCACAAATAACTGGGACATTGACGTTTCCGACGGTTTCCTTCACGGTGCCTTGGCCATAGACCGCCTTGCTCCACACTGGGAATCCCATCTCGGTCAAGGTGGCGATGTCGCGCACACCGGCATCGATGATCAGGCCGCGAACGCCTCGCGCCATCAGTGAGGTTGCCAGCAGGTCACCAAAGTAGCCGTCTTCACAAGGGCTAGTGGGCGCGACAACGAGGATATCACCTGGTTGGCATTGTTCGACGGCGACGTGCAGCATCCAGTTGTCGCCGGGCGCCACCGAAACCGTGATGGCCGTGCCCGAAATTTTGGCGGGACGGTAAATTGGGCGCATGTACGATGCGAGAAGACCTTTACGACCTTGCGCTTCGCTGACAGTGGCGGATTCATGGCCTTCAAACTTTGCAACAACTGCCTCGCTCGCGCGAGCAATATTAGTAACACAAACTGGCATGGGAATTGTCCTCTAAGCTATACGTTGTGGAGTATCGCTCTAAATATGTTATTTGGCTTGTTAGAAAGTGCCGCTTAGGTATAAGATTTGTCTATATGTATAATTCTCCCTATCCTAATTTTAACCTCCGTCACTTGGCGGCAGCGGTGGCGGTCTATGAGCTCGGTAGCCTCAGCAGGGCGGCCGAGTCCGTATTTTTGACACAATCTGCGGTAACGCAAGGTATTGCTAAACTTGAACAGCAACTGGGCTATCAATTGTTTGTTCGCAGTGCTCATGGTGCTGCGTGTACGGCGGTAGGGCAGCAATTTCTTGCGCGAGTTGCCCAGGCGTTTCATGGCCTCGCGCTAACTGATGGTGTTCTCGGTGGTGCTCGAGCGGGTCAGCGGCCGGTTCGTTATAAACAATTCACGTGGTCGCATTTGAAGGCGTTCAAAAGTGTGGTCGATTGTGGTTCGTCACTGCGTGCGGCAGCACAGCTAAACCTGAGTCAGCCAACCGTGCACAAGTCGATACGTGATTTTGAAGTCATCTGCGGTACGGATTTATTTCACCGAACGGCGGTGGGCTTAGAAGCCAATTTTACGGCTCGCCAAATTGCTCAGCATGTTGGCGTGTTCTTTCGTGACCTCGAGCGTTCGGTGGAGTCTCTGGGGCAAGACAATAGTGAAAGCCGGGCAACGTTGATGGTCGGAAGCCTACCTCGCGCGCGCAGCGACTTAATTCCGAATGCCGTGATTCGTTTGCTGTCTGAGTATCAGAACACCAAGGTTCGTATTGTCGATGGCCCCTACGATGAGCAATTGGATTCGTTACTGCATGGTCGCCTTGATCTTATCGTGGGTGCACTGCGAGATCCTCTGCCGGCGACCAATATCGAACAGGTGCCGATTTTCACTGAAGATTTGAGTGTGGTGGTCAAAGCTAGTCACGCTTTGGTGGGGCGAAGGGATATTGACCAGCAGTTGTTGCATGATCTGTCTTGGGTGGCGCCGCGTGAGCCGACACCGGCGCGTGAGGTGTTCGATCGATTTTTTAGGGAGGCCAAGCTTCCACCGCCGAGCGATATTATCGAGTGTAGTTCGCTGGTGGCTACCCGCGGGCTATTGCTGGCGAGTGATCGAGCTGCGCTGTTGCCAGCGCGTCAAGTGGCATTTGATGTCTCGAGTGGAGTGCTAACAGTGCTTCCAGTCACACTGCCTGGAACCGAGCGAACAATTGGTTATACCAAGTTACAAAATTGGTTTCCCACAGTGGTACAAGCACGCTTCATCGAGTTGCTGGAACATGAGGCAAGGTACTCGTAAAATCAAAAAGTCTGCGTTTTTGTGTGGTCAGATCTGTTCAGATCGGTTTAAGATAGTTTTAGAAGTGAATTATTTTTTGACTCATTTGTAGTCAATAAATGCGCTCGAATAAGAAGATTTTTGCTGGAGACAATAATGGTTTGGACCAAACACGAGTACGATAAAATACCAGGCACATACGTTTTCGATGGAAAGCGTGCAAACCCTGCCTACAACCTTAACAAGCTGCTTTTTTCTTTTAACGAAGAAAAAAACCGCGCGGAATTTGACCAGGATCCAGCGGCCTATTGCGACAAAATGGGGGTCGCAGGTGAGCAGAAAGAAGCGATTCTCAATCACGATTTCCTCGGCATGTTAAACATGGGTGCGAACATCTACTACATGGCTAAAATGGCGATCCCTCGCGGGGTATCCGTGCAGGATGCTGGTGCGGCTTTCCAGGGGATTACAACGGAAGAATTCATGAATAACTTGCTCGATAAGGGCAAGGATATCGTCAAAAAAGTAGCGGGACGTGAGGGTTATTGGAATGGCTAAGGTTATCGGTGGTATTACCACATCTCATATCCCAGCAGTGGGAAATGCAATTAACAACAATCTTCAGCAAGAACCCTACTGGAAGCGTTTTTTTGACGGCTACGGTCCCGCCCATGAGTGGCTAAAAGATAATCCACCGGATATTGTCATTGTTGTTTACAACGATCACGGTCTCAACTTTTTCCTAGACAAAATACCGACGTTCGCCATTGGTTGCGCCGATGAGTACCACAACGCGGATGAAGGTTGGGGTTTGCCGCCACGTCCGCCGTATCGCGGCGATGCTCAATTTTCGTGGCACCTTGCCGAGTCTCTTGTGGCGCAGGAATTTGATATCTGCACCTGCCAAGAGATGAAAGTTGATCACGGTTTTGTTAACCCGATCCGTGTCTTGTTTGGCGATTCGGATAACTATCCGTTTGAGACAGTTCCGTTTGCCGTCAACACTGTTCAGCATCCCGTGCCGAGTGCCAAGCGCTGCTTAGACATTGGTAGAGCGCTGGGTGAAGCGATTCGCACTTATGGCGAGGACAAAAATGTGTTGATCCTCGGTACCGGTGGCATGTCGCATCAATTGCAAGGCGAGCGTGCCGGTTTGATTGATGTCGAATTCGATTTGGAGTGTATGGACCAGATTGCCACGAATCCGGAGTGGTTCACTCAATTTACCAATGATGAAATCATGGAGCGCACTGGTACCGAGGGTATCGAAACTATCATGTGGTTGGTGATGCGTGGTGCGTTAAAGAATGATGTGGAAGTGGTTCACAAGCATTACCACGCGCCGATTTCCAATACTGGCGCTGGTTTACTTGTTCTCGATAACAAGTAATTCACACGCAAAAAAAACCGTGGCGTTACTCATCAAGTGAGTATTGCCACGGGTAACTTGTGAGGCCTGCAGTGGTTGGCGACGCTGACCTCCTCGCAGAGGTAAGGTTTACTACGCCGAAAGCTCTTCGTACGGCATACCAACATACTGGGCAGCGATGACCCGCCGACCGGCTTCAGTATCGAGATAATAGTCTCGCTCGGACGCCATAAAATGGTTAAACATATCGCCATCCATACCGCCCACTTCTTCATCGCCGAAATCGTGCAACATATTCGACATCCACCATGAGAAGCGTTCGCCGTGCCAGACGCGACGAAGCGCGATTTGACTGTATTGTTCAATGCAGTCGACGTCGCCCTCTTGGTAGACACGCTGTAAAATTTTGTTCAGGATAGCGACATCCGAAGCGGCAAGATTCAAACCTTTAGCGCCAGTCGGTGGGACAATGTGCGCCGCGTCACCCACTAAAAAAAGGCGTCCGTATTGCATCGGTTCACAAACGAACGATCGCAGTGGCGCGATGCTTTTTTCAATGCTAGGTCCAGTGACTAAACGATCGGCAACATCGGCGGGGATCCGTTTTTTCAATTCTTCCCAAAAACGCTCGTCCGACCAATCCTCAACTTTTTCAGTCAGTGGCACTTGGATGTAGTAGCGTGAGCGAGTGGGGGAACGCATGCTGCACAACGCGAAACCACGTTCGCTGCGAGAATAGATCAATTCGTGATTCACCGGTGGTGTGTCACTTAAAATGCCGAGCCAGCCAAATGGGTACACTCGTTCGAATTCTTTGCGCGACTCGCTCGGAATCGACCGCCGAGAGACACCATGGAAACCGTCACAGCCGGCGATGTAGTCGCACTTAATGCGGAAATATTCATCGTTTACTGTAAAACTGACGCTCGGTTGTTCAGTTTTTAAGTTATCGAGCGTGACATCTACGGCATTGAAGTAGGTCGTTTGCCCTGACTCACGACGTGCGTCGAGAAGATCTTTGGTGATCTCAGTTTGGCCGTAACACATCACTGTTTGACCACCGGTGAGTTCTTTGACATCAATGCGAACGCGTTTGTCGCCATCGGCAATTTCAAACGCCTCATGGACTTCGCCTTCGCTATCCATTCGAGCAGACACACCTGCCTCACGCACCAGATCGACGAATCCTTGCTCTAGAATTCCGGCGCGAATTCGACCGAGAATATATGCTTCGTCAACCCGCTCTACAATAATATTGTCAATGCCCGCCCGCGTGAGAAGTTGACCTAACAGTAGACCTGATGGTCCGCTGCCGATAATGGCAACGCTCGTTTTAACAACTTGTCTTTGTGGCACAGTGCACCTCACTATTAATTTATTGGTGAATAATTGCTCAATAGTGTGATTAATTAATGCTGAAATCGTAAGTGCCTAATCCTAGAAAAAATGGTACTTTTCGGTCAGGGTGATGGTGCTGGACTGAATCTGAACACCTGTCACTTCGATGTTCGAAGATTTGCTGTGTTGCGTTGTGTGGAGGTACCATAATGAGTAAACATAACAAAAATAAAGCTATTCCTGACTTTGAGCTCTACGGCGAATCGGGTGATCTCTTTAACCGCCAGCAAATTCATATCGAGAATATCGAAGCACGCAGTGGTGGACTAAATTGGCAAATTCAGCCACATCGTCACAGCCGCTTGTTTCAAATTATTATTATTTTCGATGGCGCGGCGCGGGTATCGATGGATGATAACCAGTACCGTGTTCAAGATAACGCAATGTTTATTATCCCAAGTGAAGTAGTGCACAGTTTTGACTTCACCCCGGGCTGTTATGGCTACGTCTTGTCGATTCAAACTGCCGTACTCGAGCACGGACTGTTGAATAATTTCAAAAGTTACCAAGCGATTTGTGGGCAACAGGCGATGCTTGATATCAGCCCCGAGCGGCAGTTGTTGAGTCAGTATATCGAGCATTTTCAGACGGAGTTTGAGCGCATTGACAGTGATTCATCGAGTTTGATGAGTTTGTTTTTATTGGTATTGGGGATCGCAAAGCGCTGCGTAGAGGAGGACGAAAGTTTGAGTGTCGCGACCGACAACGCGCCACTTCGCGTCACCGATTCCATGCGTAAATTATTGGAGCGCAACTACCGCAAACATTGGAAAGTAGAGCAGTACGCGGAGGCATTACACGTCTCACCCTCAACGCTCAATCGATACTGTCGTTCGGTCTTTCGGGAGTCAGCGAAAGACTTGATTCACCGGCGCGTGCTGGTCGAGGCGCAACGACGGTTGATCTACACGCGGCAAAATCAGCAGCAGATCGCATTTGATTTGGGGTTTGCCGATCCAAGTTACTTCGCACGATTTTTTAAGCGTCGAACCGGTGTTACCCCGAGTGAATTTCGCCGCCGAGAGTGGCTGTAAGTGTTTCTTTCGGAATCTACCCGCCATGTTCTGCCTTTTTTATCAAAACTGGCTTGACTGTGAGCGGCACTTCAAAGAGTATTATGTTACATAACATTTTTAAGTCCGTAAAAATAATTAAAGGGTAGAAAATGGCAAGCAATCCAAAAGAGCTTCTTGATAACTCACCGATGAATGGTTTTCAAATCCTCGCGGTCGGCATCTGTATTTTTCTCAATGGTCTCGACGGTTTCGACGTGCTCGCTATTAGCTTTGCTTCGCCGGGTATTGCTGAGGAATGGTCGATTAGTCGTGCTGAGTTGGGTGTCGTGCTGGCGATGGAGCTGATCGGTATGGCAATTGGTTCCATGTTCCTCGGTGGTATCGCTGACCGCTTTGGACGACGACCAACAATTTTGGGATGTCTGGTGGTCATGACCGGCGGTATGTATGCTGCCTCGGCCGTACACAGTGTCACTATGTTGTTGTTTGTTCGGTTTGTTACTGGCTTAGGAATCGGGGGGATGCTCGCCTCGATCAATGCGATGGCGGCTGAATATTCAAATAACAAAAACCGCAATCTCTCGGTTATGTTGATGTCGGCAGGGTATCCCATTGGCGCTATTCTCGGTGGTTCCGTTGCATCGATTTTATTAGCCACTTTTGATTGGCGCGCCGTGTTTGTTTTTGGTGCGGCGGTGACTGGTATCGCCATTTTTGTTGTTTGGTTTTTATTGCCTGAATCGGTTGAGTTTTTATTGGAAAAACGTCCCCCTAATGCGTTGGAGCGAATCAATTCGACCTTAAAGCGGATGGGACACGAAACCTTTGACTCATTACCTCCTGCACCGGAACACGCTAAGCGCGCTAGCTATAAATCGCTGTTTAGCGGTACATTCCTCAGGTTAACTGTCGCGCTCACTTTCGCGTATTTTTTCCATATTATGGCGTTCTACTACATCATCAAATGGATTCCAAAATTGGTGGTGGATATGGAATACGCGGCCTCGACGGCAGGCAGTGTGTTGGTTTGGGCGAATGTGGGTGGCGCGACCGGCGCATTAATTGTCGGTTTTATCGCGACCAAATTAGATTTGCGTAAGGTCGTAATGACCGTCATGGTGATGTCATTCGTCATGATTGGCGTTTTTGGTCTCGGTTCTGATGATCTGGTCCAATTGGCGACTGTGTCTGCGGTTGCGGGCTTTTTTACCAACTCTGGAATCGTCGGGCTGTATGCTTTGCTAGCGCGTTACTACCCTTCATCGATGCGCGCTACTGGTACCGGATTTGTGATTGGTGTCGGTCGAGGTGGCGCGGCACTCGGCCCTGTTATTGCCGGATTCTTATTTGCTAGCGGCTTCTCGCTGTTTCAAGTATCGATCTTTATGGCCTGTTCAGCTCTGTTCGCGGCGCTATCACTCGCCCTCATTAAGTCGGATCCTGTCGCTAGCGCGGTGGTCTCGAAGTAAATCTTTTGGAGCTACCAATGCCGAAAAAAACCAAGTTCGATGATTTGCCTGGTTATAAGATGCGCCGTGTTTCACTGCTGTCTATGGCGGCGTTATCTAAGGCGCTCGCAGACATAGAGCTGCGCGTGACTGAGGCGATTGTGCTGTTGCAAGTTCAGGATGAGCCAGGGTTGACCTTGTCTGAAATCGGTCGTCGACTCGATATCAAGCGTGCCAATGTCACGCCTCTGGTGGGCGGCTTGGTCGAGCGCAATTTGGTACGCTCAGAAGTTAAAGATGGCCGCTCACAAGCACTGTTTTTGAGTGAGGTGGGGGAAGATGTCGCTAGCCGTGCCTATTCAACCATTTTGCATCACGAAGAGACCTTTTTTCAGGCATTGTCTGGCGATAAATTGACAGAACTCACGGAGAGTTTGGGCGTCTTGTGGACTGAGCATTCCAAGGCACGCGATACTAATAACTGAAACGCTCACAATGAGGTAGAGTATGAAATTTGAACGTAAAAACCCCCTGACAGGCGAAGTGGCGAGTAGTGCGGAAGCGATGAAAGCGGCGGATATGCCGGCGATTGCTGAGCGTGCCGCAACAGGCTTTGCAGAGTGGTCAAAACTGGGCCCCAACGCACGACGTGCTGTGCTACAAAAAGCGGCGACTGCGCTCGAGTCGAAACAGGCGGAATTCGTGGATGCCATGATGGGTGAAATTGGATCAACGGCAGGTTGGGCAATGTTTAATCTCATGCTGGCCGCGTCAATGATGCGTGAAGCGGCGTCGATCACGACCCAGATTGGTGGCGAAGTCATTCCGTCTGATAAAGGGGGATGTTTGGCGATGGCAGTGCGCGATCCGGTGGGCGTGATCCTCGGTATTGCTCCTTGGAACGCGCCGATTATTTTGGGCGTTCGTGCTGTGGCTACGGCGCTCGCTTGCGGCAACGCCGTAATTTTGAAAGCGTCAGAAGTTTGTCCTCGTACTCATTCGTTAATCATTGAAGCCTTGGATGAGGCGGGATTTCCAGAGGGCACTGTCAACATTGTGACCAATGCACCTGAAGACGCGGGTGAAGTGGTGGGCGCACTCATTGATCATCCGTTGGTTCGTCGCATCAACTTTACTGGATCAACGACGGTTGGGCGTATTATTGCGAAGCGTGCCGCTGAGCATCTCAAACCATGCCTACTGGAGCTTGGCGGAAAGTCTCCGATGATTATCCTGGAAGATGCAGACTTAGATGAGGCGGTTAAAGCGGCTGCATTTGGCGCATTCATGAATCAGGGCCAAATCTGTATGTCGACCGAGCGTTTGGTGGTGGTTGATTCGATTGCCGACGAGTTCGCGGCTAAATTTGCCGAGAAAGTTAGTGCGATGCCTACTGGCGATCCACGTGACGGTAATACACCTCTCGGCGCTGTCGTAGATATCAATACGGCGAACAAGGTGAATTCATTAATCGCGGATGCGGCGAGCAAGGGTGGCAGCATTCTTGTGGGCGGTGAGGCAGATTCAGTTTTGATGCCGGCGACTGTGATCGATAATGTCACTGAGGAAATGCGAATTTATCGTGAAGAAAGTTTCGGTCCGATCGTTGCGATGATTCGTGCTAAGGATGAGGCGGACGCTATCCGTATTGCCAACGATTCCGAGTATGGTTTAAGTTCTGCGGTTTTCACTCGTGACGTAGCGAAAGGTCTGCGCGTAGCTAAGCAGATTAAATCAGGTATTTGTCACGTTAACGGTTCGACTGTCCACGACGAAGCTCAGATGCCCTTTGGGGGTGTTGGTGCGTCTGGTTACGGTCGCTTTGGTGGTAAAGCCGGTATTGATCAATTCACTGAAATCCGCTGGATTACAGTTGAAACAGAACCCGGTCATTTCCCGATCTAAGGCAGCATTACTTAGTCAGAATACATGGCGGCAAATGTCGCCATGTGTATCGCTCACCCAAATTTCGGTTCTATACCACCGCGACGAGATTCAATCAGCCATTGTTCGAGCATTATTTTTGTATACAATTTTGTATACGGAATATGACTATGGCGACCGATCAAATTTTTGTATACAATTTTTTCTATAATAATGCTTATTTTCGGATATTTTTGCTTTTTATATGAATTTATGTATCCCAAATGGGTTTTGACGGTTCTTCAATCTTATTGTTCTTGCGAGTTCAGGTCGCTTTGAGGATATAAAATGAAAAACTTCTTAATGCAGCGTTTGCGCGAAATGATTCTATCGGGCGAATTGGCTGCGGGTGAACGGTTGACTGAGATTGCGTTGGCCGAGCGCCTTGGAGTATCGCGGACGCCAGTGCGTGCCGTGTTGCCGTTGTTGGCGGCCGAGGGCTTTTTAGAGTCGGTCGGGAAGCGTGGTTACGCTGTAAGACTGTTTGAGCCGGAAGTCTGTGTTCAGGAATTGGAGTTGCGTTCAATGTTAGAGGGCGCTGCGGCGCGTTATCTGGCACGTGATGGCTTGTCGGCCGAGTTACAAAATGAGATCGAGCAATGTCTACTTGACGGCGACGCGATTTTTGAGAAAGGGTTCCTGACCCATGAGGATGAAGAATCGTACGGTCAGATGAACGCGAAATTTCATCGTTTGATTGTCGAGAATTGTGGCTCTCAACCCATTATCAGTGTAATTGAAAAGGTAAATAACATGCCTTTCATCGGGCCATCTGTACTCGTGTTTGATCAGGTGGGATTGAAAGAGGCCTTTGTCTTGTTGCTGCGTGCGCACGGTCAACACCATGCGGTATTCGATGCCATCAAAGATCGGGACGGAGCGCGTGCCGAGGCCACATTTAGGGAGCACGGCAACGCTCAGCGCAAGAGTTTGTTTTCGCGCTTAGAGCAGCGCAACGAGCAAGTGATTGATGCGACCACCGCTGAATAGTCACTATTAACTTGGTGGGGGCGGGCAGCTTCTCTTTTTAAAAATAATTCTATAGGCGCACAATGTTTTTAGATCCGGTTAAACGATACGCTACGTCAACACCCAAAAAATTGGCTTTAGGTTACGCCGAAGATGGGACAACTTGGTCTTGGGTGGAGTTTGATTCCGCTGTTGATCGATGCGCCGCTTGGCTAGTCGATGAATTGGGTTCGGCCAGCGGCAAGCGCGTTGCAGTCATCGCTCGCAACCATCCTCGTCAAATTATTTTGCAGTTTGCATGCGTTCGTGCGGGCGCGATTTTTGTGCCTTTCAACTGGCGACTGGCGCCGGCTGAAATACAAGAATTGATTGCTGATGCCGCGCCGAGCTTGATGTTTTGTGATGATGAGTTCCGCGTACCTGAGCTTACTAGCAGTGTGATTAATTACGATCTCGCCGAGCTTGATGATTTGGGTGTAGTAGGTTCCGTGCCACCTGCGGATGCGCGCCGTGCTACCGATGAGCCCTCGACCTTATTGTATACCTCGGGGACCAGCGGTCGTCCTAAAGGTGTGATGGTGACAGAGCAGAATGCATTTTACGGCAACATCAACTTTGGTCTCGGCAGCTTGGTGAGCTATGAGAGTGTGTTTCTCTGCGATATGCCCTTGTTTCATACGGCGGGTCTCTTTGCTGCGGTACGAGTGCCTGTGTTGTTTGGTGCGGCAGTCTGGATTACGGCTGGGTTTAACCCGGCGAATACCATTGCACGGATAGCGTCGAAAGAGCTCGGCGTAACCCATTATTTCTCGGTGCCGCAGATGGCAACAATGCTATGGCAGCATCCGGATTTCAGTTTTGAAAAGTTCTCAAACTTGGTGCTATACGTCACTGGTGGTGCGCCAAATCCTCCGGCTCAAGTTGAGCGATTCGCACGTGAGGGGGTGCGTTTCTCGGATGGTTTTGGAATGACTGAGACGGGCTCTAATTTTGCCATGCCGGTCTTAGATGAAGAGATTCTTTTCAAGAAAACGGGAAGCTGTGGCGTGCCGCTCATGACACTTGAAACGCGTATCGTCGATGACGCTGGGGTGGATGTGGCTCAAGGTGAGGTCGGCGAGTTGTGGCTGCGTGGACCGAGTATCACGCCGGGGTATTGGAATCAGCCGGAGTTAACGGCGAAGGCATTTCATGATGGTTGGTTTAAAACTGGAGATGCCGCCTATTGTGATGAGGATGGATTCTTTTATCTGGTCGATCGCAAGAAGGATATGTATATCTCTGGCGGTGAGAATGTGTATCCTGCCGAAGTTGAGCGAATCATTTCTGAATTACACGAGATCGCCGATGTCGCCGTGGTCGGTATTCCGAGCGAGCGCTGGGGTGAAGTAGGGCGTGCATTTGTCATTCGACGTGAAGGTGCTCATTTTGACGAACAGTATGTGATTGATCACTGTCTTGCGCGTCTAGCCAAATTTAAGGTGCCAGCGGAAGTGGTAATTACCGATACCATCCCTCGGACGGCATCGGGCAAAGTGCAGAAGCATTTGTTGGAGCGCGGGTAGCGAATCCCGCCGATTTGCAGAACTCCGTTTAACCCGCGCCCAATCGGGTTGGGTTGCTTACCCTTTCTGGTAACCCTCAATCCAATCGACGGTCTTTTCAAGGCCGCCGAACGGATAAAAGTGCAGTCGAACGCGGCCGTGACTTTCTCCGAACCCAGTGGCAAAAGCGTCAACCATTTTGTCTGGCCCGGCGGTGCCGAGCAGCTTGGTAATGGAAATGCCGTATTTTGACATGACCGAAGTTGAGGCGGACACGCCGCAGCGGGCCGCAAATTTTATCAATCTTTTGATGCTGGTCGGTCCGGGGACTCCGAGGCGCACAGGTGCATCAATACCATAGGCTCGGACATCTTCAAGCCATTTCAAAAATGCCTCAGAGTCAAAACCGAATTGAGTCACGATCAGAGGTTTCATGCCGCGCTCGTGCACCATGTCACACTTGTCTTTAAGAACTGCGAAACATTCTTCTGTGGTCATGTTGGGGTGGCCTTCTGGGTGGCCGGCTATGCCAATGGCAATGATGTTATTGGCTTCAAATAATCCTGTTTTGATCAGGCTGCTGGTATCGGCGAATGGGCCTTCCGGTTGGGATGGATCGCCCGCAATAGCAAAGCAGCGGCGGACGCCTGCTTCATTAACCATTCGCTCGAGCATGGTTTGAAATTCCTCATGACTTTTAATGCGTCTGGCTGAGAAGTGTGGCATCGGTTCAAATCCGAGTGCGCGAACCTCTTTGGCCGCGGCGACTCGGGCTTCTAGTGTCTCGCCGGGTAAGAAAGTCACAGAGACCGGTGTTTGTGGTGGCAGGCGGTTAGCAACAGCCCGCAATCCATCAACATCTTTGGCCGTAATTTCGATCGAAAAACCATCGGTAATGTGGTCAGGTTCTTGTTCCCATTTTTCGTGAATGAGGTTATAGCTCACGAGGTGTCTCCTCAGGTCATCTCAAATCAGGTTTAAGTAGTGTAGCTCGTCGCTTGTAATTGAAGTTGATTACAGAGCTTTTCCCATGGTCGTACTATAGCCAACAAAAAGTAAAATGTATACATTAGGTTTCTTTATTTTTGGTGTTTCGCGTATGAGTATTGCTCCATTTTTTGATTTAAGCGTCTGTTTTTACTCTTTATTTAAAGAGTTTTTAACGTGAATTTACCATTATGTGTTTTTATTGACAGTGCGATTGCTGATGTGAATAATGTATCCAAAAATAGCCGATCAGTATGGCGTGCATTATGTCGATGTCGCGTGTCCGAAATCAAAATGAGTTTTTGTCTCATGCGGCCGTAGGGGTGCGGATTGAGGGGGTGTACTGATGATCGGTATCTCGCGCCACAAAACGGCGACTAATTTTAACGGAGTGAAAAATGGATAATAATTTTGTATTGAAGTTCTCCTGTGAGGATAAGCCGGGCGTGGTCAATGCGTTGACGGGGGTGCTGCTTGCTCGTGGTGCCAATATCACGGATGCCCACCAGTTTAATGATCCCACCACTGGACGTTTCTTTATATGGGTGGCATTTACCATTGCGGACGCTGGGTGTGACGCCGACGAAATGACGGCAGCGATGGAAGAGGTGCGGCAAACATTTTCTGCGGAGATGTCGATACGAGATCAATCTCAGCCAAAAAAAGTACTGATCATGGTGTCTCACCTCGATCATTGTTTAGGCGACTTGCTCTACCGTATGCGTATTGGTGAAATGGCGATGGAAGTGGTAGGTATTATTTCAAACCATCCAATGAGCAAATTGAAAATTTCGATGATTGGCGATATTCCTTACCACCATTTGCCCATCACTCCAGACACCAAGCCTCAGCAAGAGGCGCAAGTAAAGCAAATCATCGATGAGAGTGGTGCCGAACTCGTGGTGCTGGCGCGCTATATGCAAATTTTGTCCGATGATTTATCGGCATTTCTCGAGGGGCGTTGTGTCAATATTCACCACAGTTCATTGCCCGGCTTTAAGGGGGCTAAACCCTACCACCAAGCTTTTGACCGAGGCGTGAAGCTGATCGGAGCCACCGCTCACCTGGTGACAGCCGATCTCGATGAAGGGCCAATCATCGAGCAAGACATTGAGCATATCGGTCACGCGGATATGCCAGACGAATTGGTGCGGAAAGGTCGTGATATTGAGCGCCGTGTTCTTGCACGAGCGGTTTCTTATTTATTGCAAGACCGTGTTTTTCTGAACGGATCGAAAACCGTCGTATTTAAGAATTAATTGCCTTATGAAGGATCGTGATGAGGCGGTAGATGCCGCCGACTTTGACGCTTTAGTGTTATCTTAATCTATCATGAGTAAACACACCCGAATGGCGCTGCTTTTGTGCAGGTGGCTGCCCCCTAGAAAAGCTTAGGGGGCGTCAACTGAAGCTTAGTCTTTCTTCGCGGCCGTGAAGGAAGCAGTTTGGATACCAGGCTTGAAGGATTTGTCATCAATAAATTGCTTGATGCCTTCTTTGCGTGAATTGTTATCGAAGAAGTTTGCAGCTTCTTGAGCGCGCACTAAATAGTCTTCGGCGTTATCGTAGGTCATCTCTTTCACGCGACGAACCGCATCTTTAGTGGCCTTCATTGCCACTGGGCTCTTCTTAGCAAGCAGTTGGGCTAATTCGCTCACGCGAGATTCGAGTTGCTCGAGAGGCACGCTCTCATTGACCAGACGCCACTCAGCCGCTTTCTTGCCATCGATTGTGTTGCCGGTAAGTGCAAGGTACATGGCATCGCGCATCGGTATCAAGTCGATAACAGCTTTGGTTACACCACCACCAGGCAGGATACCCCAGTTGATTTCTGACAGACCAAATTGTGCTTCATCGGCACAGATGGCTAAATCGCATGAGTACAATGGGCCAAAGCCGCCACCAAAGCACCAGCCGTTAACCATTGCGATCGTTGGCTTTTGATACCAGCGCAGACGACGGAACCAGCCATAAGACTCACGTTGCGATTTACGTATGCCGCGAAGGCCTTGGCTTTCAGTTTCGCGGAAGTATTCTTTCAGGTCCATGCCCGCTTGCCATGCTGTCCCTTCGCCACCGAGAACAAGAACGCGAACATCCTCCATGAACTCGATTTCATCGAGCACTTCCATCATGCGACGGTTCAGGTTAGGGCTCATCGCGTTGCGCTTTTCTGGGCGGTTAAAGTATACCCACGCTACGCTGTCTTTGATTTCATATCGAACTACGTTTTTATCATCACCTGGCTCGGTCATATTGACTCCTTGCAATTAGAGTTGGGGCACGATGGTGCCTTGTTCACTTTTATGAGAATGGCTGTGTGCCACAAATCGACTGCTCGGCGCATAAGTGAGCCAAGCATGTCAGGGGTATAAATTGCTATATAACATTACATTTGTCAATCATTAATACATTGCGCTGTAAGATTTGTTAACAAGATGCGTTTTTTTTAGGGTTATTTTGCTGGTACCGCGCATCACCTCGGAAGTGAAGAAGTGGCTAGATGATAAGTTTGTAGTTGTTGTATCCAATTTTTCTTTGAAGTTAGTGTAGGTCGGTGATGATATGTAAATGTACTTTATGGCTTAATGCGCCTAATTTTCGGCACTATTAATAGCTAAATAGTATTTTAGTCATGGCTAAATAGTAAGACTGTTTATTTTTTGAGATGCGGAAAGGTATACAAAAATAGTGACGTTTTGACTTGAGTTAACGTGTTTTCAGATGATTTGAGCGGCTCCCCGCTCGACTGGGGGGGGCGGGTTTGTCTCGACTGTGTAATTTTGGACAAAAAAACCAGCCCTTAATTACTAGGGGCTGGCTTATGAAGATTAAGAGCTTAAGTCATTAATCTTTCTTTCCTGCGCGCCAACCATCGGTGTGGTAGGTGTTCCTTGCCACTGCCGAGTATGGGGTTGGGCTAACGATGACGCGAATCGGTGTCATTTCGTGTTCTTCAACCGTGATCTTCTCTGTGCCACCGTCTGGCTCGCCCCAGTACAGGGTTAACTCGTCGCCAATATTGACGTCAGCATCGACCACGCCGAGCGACAACATAGAGCGCTCGTTAAAGCTGTAGCCTGTGAACATCGATAAGCCAACAACGTTGCCATTGGCGTCAACCACTTTGTCGTGGCCGGCTGATGTGTAGTTGGAGATAGGGAGGTCGATAAATTTCGCGACAGGGCCTTCTTTGGCAAAATACGTTGCGATCGCTTTCACGACATCGTCACCATTCCAAGCAAAAGTGACCTTCTTGCGTTGTTTGGCAACATCCATAGCTTCGAGAGCTTCGCGACCGATGAAGTCGTGGTCGAACTTAACGAATGGACCGTAGCCGAGATCGTATGGTGTCATGTAGTAGTCTTCGATGTTGTCCGAGACAAAACTTCCGCCGATCGCGCCCGCAAAACCTTCATAGCCGTTGGCATCAAGCCACTCGCGGTAAGGTTTCATTTTTTCGCCGGTGTAAACAGCTGGCAGGGGTGATGGGATCCAGCCTGATTCCAGCGTGTTTGAGGCGTAAGTACGTGCACCGACTTCGACTAAGCCAAACTCTTTGCCTGCATCGACGATCATTTGACGAACTTCGAGGTAGTCCTCGTATGGTCCCCAAATTTCAAGGCCAGGCGCACCAGACATGCCGTGACGGAGAGCCCAGACTTCTTTGCCATTCAGCTTGATTTTATCGAAGTTGAAGAATTTGATTTCAGGAACCGGTCCGCCATTCAATTTCTCGATGACTTGTGCTGCATTAGGGCCCTGGATCTGGAAGCGATAGTGAATACGCGAGACTTCTTTGCCGAAAGTCTTTGGAGGAGAGCGGTCGTCGTAAGTCACTTTGACGTCATGGTTACCCGTTTCCGCGTGGAATTGAATCCAGTTGGCTGATGGCTGGCGGCCAACAAATACCATTTTGTTTTCGCTTTCATAAAACAGAATGCCGTCGCCGATGACATAGCCGTCGTGGCTTGTTGGAACCATTTGCTTCGCTTTACCAACAGTGAAGTTTTTGAAAGTGTTGATAGTAAGCATTGACATAAATTCGAAAACGTCTGGGCCTTCAACGATCAAGTCGACCATGTGGTGTGATTGATCGAACAGTACGCAGGTCTCTCGCCAGGCACGTTGTTCGTCGCGCCAGTTGCTGAATTCGTAAGGTACGACAGGGTATACGTATGCGCCAATTTTAGAATTTCGCAGCATTTGAACAGGATTCACGCCTGTCGCTAACACGCTTTCCAAACTTTTCTTTGACATAAAAGCTCCAATTAAGATTTCAGGGTAATTATAGTTTTTACTTCTAATTGGATCCAATTTATCAAAAAAAATGAGAAACTAAAAGCGTTGTTTTGGCTGTTTTGCAATATTTCTGTTGTTTTAAGAGGTTTTCAAAGCAGTGTTTACAGATAACTTGATGGGTGAGACGCCTTTTTTGAGTACGTCAGCACTGATTGCACTGTTTTTGTATTTTTGGATCCAATATATTGCTGTGCTTCGTTTTGGTCTTGGCTCAATACGTCCGGATAGTGCACGCCTAGATACGCGTGTTCCCGCATTAGTATCTCCGCTCTGGCACTTTCTTTGCGCAATAGAGCGTCGAGGGCGAGTTTGTGTTGAAACTGTGCTATGAATAGTTTTTGGAACTCGAAATCAAGCCGGTCGGTATCGATCATGACAGAATCAACCGAGGCGAACGCTAAAGGTTGTTGCGCGAAATGGCGTCGGCGACGGGTATGATGGAGGAGGGATGCGAGGCGCCTTACCTCACATCCACGGTATTAATGCGGGGATGATTTTAAGGATTGCTAGGGACTATGCAACGAAGCCCTTAGTATGAGAACAAGCATAACCAACCATGCGTCATTGCTACCTATGAAACGATTTTTCAACGTAATGTGGCAAAAACTTATGTCGTTAAGGCGCGTCGGTCAAACGATGTCGTGCCTGCGCCGCCATTCGTACATGCGCGTTGACTTCGCCGTAGTTACTGTATTTGTTTCTTTGCACTACTTCAAAAAACAGACCGTTAATGGATGTCGTGTAAAAATGAATGAATTCGCCGGTGTCGGTTTTATCATATAGCAAGTTGTACGCCCTGAGTTGACGGGCAAACGTCTCATCAAGGTCAAATCGGGCTTCTAGATCATCGTAGTAATTTGATGGAATCGGTAACAAAATGTCGGGATCAACGTTTTTCACATACGCCAAAATATTATCGCAGCTAAGTGCAATATGCTGAACACCTGAGCCGTTATGCGCCTCACGGAAGCGTTCTGTCGAGGCCCCCCCGCTTCGGGTCATATTAAACGGAAGGCGAATTTTTTTGTCACGGCTAGTGGCCGTTCTACTGACGACTATGCCGTAGGGGTCGACGAGATCCTGTGGTTGATTGACGCACAGGCCAAACAAGGTCCGGTAAAACAAAGAGGTTGATAGAAATTCTGTTTCAGCCACACCGCTAGTGACGTGGTCGAAGTTGATGCGCTGTTGCATACCTTGTGATTGGTCATCGGCAATTTGCGTAAAATCCACGTCAAAGAATCGTTGACCAGTTTCATTATCTTGAACGAAATACATTAGTTCTCCACCAATCCCCTTGACACTGGGGATAGTGAGTTCGCCGCTGTCGGCGTCATTTTCGTAGGCTATATAGTGATAAGCTTTGGCGCGCTCTGCCATTCCCTCAGCATCATTGCTGAGAAACGCGACGGCGCATACTGATACGCCGTGTATCAGAAAATAGTGCTGTGCATAGCTATCGACCTCTTGATTAACGACAATACTGACGTTGCCAAGCCGATACAGGCTGACATCCTTGGACTTGTGTTTATGAGTTTGCTTAAAGCCTAGCTTATCAAGTAGACCAACTAATTGCTGTTGGGCGCTATCGTCAACGGCAAACTCGATAAACTCAATAGCACTTACCTCAGCGGCTGGAATCTCGGTGTCGATTGTACTGCTGTTTGTCACCAGATCGGGTTCTTCCAAATGCAGCTGTTCATCTAGCCAAATCAGTGAGCGCATACCGTCGAGAGCATTGGGTTTGCAAGGTGTGGCACGGAATTCATCATTAAAAATTTCGTGTGAAATATAGCCGTCATACCCGGTTCGAGCGACAGCCTTAATGAAGTCGATCATTGGGAAATCGCCTTGGCCCGGGAAGCAGCGATAATGTCGACTCCATTGCAATACATCCATATCGAGCATAGGCGCGTCGGCAATCTGGATCAGCGTAATACGATCGCCAGGTATTTCAGCAATGGTTGATAAGTCACCACTGCGAGCAAAAATATGGAAGCTGTCTAGAATAATGCCCAGATTTTTATGATCAACGTGTTTTACCAGTTTCCAAGCCTGCTCATAATCACGAATATGTCGACCCCAAGCCAGCGCTTCATAGCCAATCTTGAAATTTCGTTTAGCAGCGCGCTCCGCGAGTTCAGCGAAATGATCGACAGTACGATTAAAGTCGTCAATACAATGGCGAGAGACATTGCTGCAAATAAGCAACGAATCGGTACCCAGTTCCTCCATGAGGTCAAATTTTCGCTCAGCTCGATCAAAATTCTTTTGCATTTTGTCGGCAGGCATACCTTCGAAATCGCGAAAGGGCTGCAGCGCAACAATCTCGAGTCCTTTGTCGCGAACAATCTTACCCACCTCAGCAGGTGACTGATTAAATAGCATGAGATCGTTTTCGAAGATTTCCAATCCATCGTAACCAGCATAGGCTGTGGCTTCTATTTTTTGTAACAAGTCACCTGACAGACATACAGATGCAATAGATTTTTTCATAGTATTATCGACCTCTTCACTATGTAGCAGTAGGCTTTATGCTTGCTCAGGCGGTACCGTTAACCCAGCTTAACGCTTCTGAAATAATGATTTCGTCGGGTACAATTTCGATATCGGTAAAAATTTTGAACGCATCAATACCTTGAAATAGCCATAAATCGAATCCGGAAAGGCAGCGCAAACCAGCAGCTCTAGCTGCTTTCAAAAAAACGGTGTCGAGAGGCGTGTAAACGGCATCGAATACCCATTTCTGTTGACCTAGTAGCGTCAAATCGATTGCGGTGCCCGGGTTTTTGTACATACCAAGCGAGGTGCAGTTCATGATGCCATCAACATTCAATAAAGCGGCGCTGATCTCATCTGGGGCAAGAACCTCAACCTGGCACTGACGATCGCTCAGTGTCTCGGCCAAAGACATGGCCTGAGACGTCGAGACATCGTATATTTTGAGGGTATGGCACCCCAAATCAATAAGTGCATTGGCAACCGCACAACCTACGCCACCTGCACCACATAAGAACACGCTACCTACCTCAACATCGTTAAAGCGACAGAGGAAGCCGCGTTTAAAACCGCTGAAGTCAGTATTTGCCGCGACGATTTTATTTCCCATAAACTTCAAGGTGTTGTAAGAACCTATTCGCTCGTGCCCAGAAATATATGGTTCATTTACTATCGTGACAACGTGTTGTTTAAAAGGGTGAGTAACATTTAGGCCCGAGTAACCATTAATGATCGACGCTTGAATCTCTTTGATAGGGTCAAAATTGTCAATTTGGGAACTGTCTAGCAGGTCATATTTGATATCAATTCCAGATAATTGCCCTAGGTATTCCTGTAATCTAGGCATTTTGGAATGCAGGATTTCTTCGCCCACAAGCCCTAACTTGATCGTCATTAGATTGCCCCAGTCTGTTATTGTTGAAGAGGGATGCTATGCCTTTCCCTAAACGGCAGGTCTCTTGCGAGACATATTGAGGTATTAGATGGGATCGTGACTACTAATGTAAATTATCAAGATTTAAGAATGTTATAACATAGAGTTATCTGATAATAATTAGCCTATACTTCCTGTACACCATTTAAGAATTGTGATGTGAACTATTTTTTCCCTTTTTTTGATAAATACTAAAGGTGTTTTACATGATACTGAATTTTCGTCAGCTAGAAGTTTTCAGGGCAATTATGATTGCCAAAACCATTAGTGGTGCGGCTGAGATTTTGCATGTATCGCAACCAGGCATTAGTCGATTGTTAAAGTATATGGAGTATAAGCTTGGTCTATCGTTGTTTGAGCGAAATAAAGGACGGTTGATCCCAACACCAGAAGGATTGGAACTCTTTAAAGAGATAGAGCCGGTGTTTGATAGACTGGAAGATCTCGATATAACAATTAAACGGATAACGCAGTCTGATGATTTAGAGTTTCATATAGCGTGTACGCCAAGTCTTGCCAATAATTTGGTACCCCGTCTAATCGCTAAGGTTCGCGAAAAAATGCCGGGATTTTCCGTAAAAATTGACTCACTCCCCAATGAAGTCATTGCCGATTACATCGTTCAACGCCGTATTGATTTTGCATTGGCGTTTTATCGACCTGATCATCCAATGCTGCACGCAGAGACAACGCTGGGTGTTGGTTTAGAGTGCGTCGTTCCAAAAGATCATCCGTTGGCACGTTATGAAAAAGTCGATTTTGAAGATCTGCTGCAATACGAGATCGTGGGTTACTACCCAGAAACGCTTCTCGGTATGATGCTCAATAAAGCCGCTGTCAAAGGAGGCCTAGAACCAAAAATAGCCGTTACGGTTCGTTTTGCTGATGATGCTTGTACGATGGTAGAACAAGGCTTGGGCATAACCGTTGCCTTTGAAATGACCGCTCTACCTCAGCGCTACCCCACGCTAACGACTATACCTGTTCAGGCACCAAAGCAACGTCTGCAGTTTTTAAAGCACAGCGGCATCCCAATGTCTAACACGGTTAAAACGTTTTATGATCTGGCGAAGACCGAGATTCGCACGCTGCTTTAGTCCCGTCAAAACTCGCTCCCTTATCCAGCCTATAATTTAATGTTATAGGACAGCGATAAATCGGTAATGGCATTAATCGATGCGCTGCAATTACCATCTGAATATCACGTACCGTAGGACAAATGATAATAATGAAGTACGTCCAAATAGTACTTCCATTCCTTGGGTACAGAGCGAGAGAAAGCATATGTTATCAGACACTGACATACATTCAGGTAGTAAGGGGCGTTCCCGAGTACGCCTGACTATATTGGTTCTGATCAGTATAGCGACTGTGTTGAACTATATCGATCGTGCGGTAATGGGCGTTGCTGCGCCGTCAGTAACCGAAGAGTTTTCTATCTCTCCCGAATTAATGGGGCTATTGTTTTCGGCCTTTTCATGGACCTACGCGCTGTCTCAAATTCCAGGTGGTTTAATGTTGGATCGATTTGGGACACGTCTTACTTACGGTTTATCGCTAGGCATTTGGTCATTGTTTACCATGATACATGGCGCAGCGAGCAACATGATTACATTGTTTGCCGCTCGTCTGGGCTTGGGGGTGGCAGAAGCGCCGTGTTTTCCATGTAACAGTCGCGTGTTAAGTACTTGGTTTCCCCAACACGAGCGCGCAAGAGCTAATAGTGTCTATGCAGTAGGCCAGTATGTTGGTCTAGCGTTTATGAGCCCTTTGTTATTTTGGATTGTGGCCAGTTATGGCTGGCGTGCTCTGTTTTTAATCTTTGGCGGTATAGGAATTTTGTACGCTTTCGTTTGGTTCGCTTTATATCGCGATCCTTCTCAGAGTTCATCAGTGAATGCAGCTGAGCTTGCCTATATTCAAGCCGGTGGTGGTTTGGAGCACAAGGGCGAACAGATCAAGTTTTCATGGTCAATCGCAGGGAAATTATTGCGTAAACGCCAGATTCTGGGTGCTTCGATAGGGCAGTTTTGCGGCAACTCGACGCTCGTCTTTTTCCTTACGTGGTTTCCAACCTATTTAATGAACGAGCGCGGTATGGATTGGCTCAAATCCGGTACTTTCGCAATTATGCCTTATATCGCAGCATCTGTTGGGGTGTTACTAGGCGGATTTATTTCTGACAAATTGGTGGAGAAATCTGGGTCGGCCAACATTGGTCGCAAGCTACCGATTGTCGGGGGGCTGTTTTTGGCGTCAACGATTATTCTGGCCAATTTTGTCGATAACAATATCTGGGTTATTGCCATTATGTCGGTGGCTTTTTTCGGTCAGGGCATGGTCAATCTCGGTTGGACCTTGATATCTGATGTGGCTCCCAAGCCTTTGATCGGTTTAACGGGTGGCCTTTTTAATTTGTGTGCCAATTTGGCAGGCATTATTACTCCCATCGTTATCGGCTTTATTGTCGGTGCAACGGGGTCTTTTTATGGCGCTTTGCTCTATATCGGGTTACTAGCACTGATCGGTGCTTTGGCTTACATCTTCATTGTTGGCGATGTAGAACGAGTGGAAATATAAATTCTTTAACTAACTGTAACACTGCAAATTAATAAACTATAGGGGAGAGCTCATGAACAAACCACAAACCATGGCGTTTTGTTCCGTTTCCAAAAAACTTCTGTTATCAGCAGCTGTTAGCATGGCCATGCTACCTGCACAAGCGGTTATTGCAGAAGCTAATGCAGCGGAAAAGCTTGAAGAGGTTATTGTTACCGGTAGCCGCATTCGCGGTATCGAGCCTACGGGATCACAGGTGATTGGACTAGGTCGGGAAGAGATTGAACAAAGTTCGGCGTCAACAACAACGGAATTGTTGTCAGAATTGCCACAGGTCTTCAATTTTGGTGCAACTGATGTTTCGTTTACCTCAGCCAACAATCAAAATGCCAACCGTACATTCGGCACCGGCATTAACTTGCGTGGTTTGGGTACTGAATCCACGCTTACCTTGCTAGATGGTCGTCGACTACCAGCAGCGGGTACCCAAAGCCAATTTTTCGATCCCTCTGTTATTCCAACTATGGCTATTGAGCGCCTGGAAGTGCTGGCAGACGGTAGCTCTGGTATTTACGGTTCCGATGCTGTGGGTGGTGTAGTTAATATCCTGTTGCGCAAAGAATTCGACGGTGCAGAGGTCATGAGCCGTATTAAATTTGCGGATGGTTTCGAAACAGAGCAGTTTGGCTTAGTGCTTGGCAAGACCTGGGATTCAGGCTCCATTATGGTGGCGGGAGAAAGCAACAATCGAGATTTCTTGTTTGCGTCAGATCGTGATTTTTATACTGATAATCTGAGCCCTTGGGGAGGCCCTGATTTTCGTACTACTAGTACCGCTCCTGGTAATATCACCGTGGGCGGCGTGAGTTACGCCATACCCAACGGAGACGGTGAAAACTTAACCGCAGGCGATTTCACTCCAGGCACTCGCAACTTGGAAAGCCGCTACTTGGGTGCAGGTATCCTGCCAAAGCAGGAGCGTCAAAGCGTTGCTATGACGTTTGACCAGGAAATCACAGAAAGCATCAAATTCTACGCGCAGGGGTTCTACGCAGAGCGTGACGGCGTGTTGGCTGGTGGTGCGCTGACAGGGCGTTTCAATGTTCCAACGACCAACCCGTTCTTCGTAAATCCCGGTGCTGACGGTGAGACTGTAACAGTCGATTATTCCTTTGCTAACGAGCTTGGTTATGAGAGGAGTGAGTCTTCCCAGAAGGCCTTTCACATCACTGGCGGTTTTAATATGCAACTGGGCCAAAATTGGTCTGGCAACGTCTTCTTCGCACATGGTGTCGATGAAGAACGTTCCTATACCCGTAACCTAGGCCAAGGTCCTGCGGGTGCAGCGTTAGCGGCTGCGCTGGCTGATTCCGATCCGGCCACAGCATTTAACCCGTTTAGTTCTACGGGCAACAACAACCCTGCAACGATCAATACATTCCTTGGCGGCCTTCAAGTTGATACTGATTACACGATTGACGAATATGGAGTGTCTGCAGACGGACCGTTATTCGAAGTACCAGCAGGTACCGTTAGTATCGCTGTCGGCGCTGCACGACAAGATATAAATTGGAAAGACCTCGCTCCTTTTCAAACCGATACCGATCGCACAGTTGACTCTGTGTTTGGGGAGGTATTTATTCCAGTCATGGGCGGTGACCGTCCAGAGCTCAATTTGTCATTAGCCGTTCGTTATGACGACTATAGTGATGTTGGCGATACGTTAAATCCGAAATTGGGTATTACATTTAGCCCTTCAGATTCACTGACTTTACGCGGCAGCTACGGTAAGTCTTTCCGTGCGCCAACGCTTTCCGATAAAGGCTCTCCCTTTAATCAGTGGAAACCTGTGGGCAGTGCGCCATTCGGATTTGTTGACGCAACCGGCGCAGAGCGCAATGTGCTTTACATTCGCGGTGGCAATCCCGATTTGTCGCCAGAAGAAGCTACCACGTGGTCTTTTGGTGCCGATTTCGAGCCAGTATCGGTTGAAGGTCTTTCGCTCTCCGTTACCTACTATAACATCGATTACACCGATCGTATTGCAACACCTGGTAACAATTATAATGCGCTACAACTCCCGGAATTAGCACCTGTTGTGTTCGCGAATCCTGACCAAGCGCGGATTGATGAGATCGTTAGTCAAGGTCTATTTAGTCGTCCAATTTTTCCAAATGAAACAGTTGAATTCATTGTTGATGGACGCAAAGTTAACTTGGGCGCGAACGAAACGGACGGTTTAGAGTTTATTGGTAACTATGAAAGCAAAGCAGATTGGGGAACGTGGCGCGTAGGTATTAACGCTACAAAGATCCTTTCTTTTGATCGCTCGATCATCACGGGTTCTCCATTGCGCGATGTTTTAGATACTATTAACAACCCAGCATCCTTTATCGCCCGCGGCTATGTTGGCGCGGATATGGGTGATCTCTCAGCCACTGTGGTCGTCAATCATTATGGCGGCTACGACAACGACACCGTTGCGCCAGTTCAGGGTGTGTCTTCTCATACTGAAATGGACTTGGCCTTGCGCTACACGATGGAACAGCCTTTCTCATTTGTAGAAAAGCTTACCTTCTCACTGGATGTACAGGACCTGTTTGACAACGATCCTCCATACGTACAAAACGGTACCCTAGCATTTGATCCCAATGCTCATAGCCCTATCGGACGCACCGTCTCGATTGGCGTACGCGCAGGGTTCTAAGCTAAAAAGGCCGGCAAACTTGAATCTGCCGGCCTTCTCTTATCTACGTCAAGAGTGAAGTAAAAAAGACGCCTTTTTTAGCTAAGTATCTACTTAAAGCCGATAAGGGGCGCCTTTTTCATTTGGCTTTTATCTATTAACAGGAGGATCACTTAATGAATCATTATTCTCAGATTCTTCTGTTTTTAAGCGCGCTATGCTTATCATCGTTAGGTTGCGCTGTGAGTGAACCAGCAAAAACAAACCCTGAAAGAAAGACTGCTCTAGAGCAGCTCAGCGTTACCGAGCCAGATAAAACCGATACCTTACCAGCAAAGCTGTTAGTAAAGCCTGTGGGCATTATTGGCAAGACCTCTGGATCGGGAGCATATCCGGCGCATGCTGTTGCAGACGATGGTATGCGGATGAACACGCTCTATGTGCCAGCAAATTATCCTGATGAGAAATTACCCCTACTGATATGGGGAAACGGGGGTTGTTGGGACAATGGTCTGGCCTACAGTATGTTTTTACGAGAAGTAGCCTCGCACGGATTTTTTATTGTTTCGAGCGGCTACCCTCGCTTTGAACGCGACGTGGTAAAACAAGGCGAAATACGGTCAAATAATGATCAGGCATTGGTAAGTAGTTTACCTAATACGACCGTTGCCAAAATGCTCTCTGCTATAGATTGGGCAGAAGGTCAAAACTCAGATCCGCAAAGCCCCTATTTCAATAAGATAAACACTCAAACAATTGGTGTTATGGGTACAAGTTGTGGAGGTTTACAATCGATCACTGCGCTCACGGATCCGCGAATTAGCACGGGTATTGGTTTTAATACCGGAATTTTACTCGAGCCACCGCCGCCACATTTTGCGCATAATAAAAATTTGCATGGCGACAAATCGCTACTTCAAAAACTGCAAGGCCCCATTGCCTATATCAATGGAGGGCCTCAGGATATTGCCTACAAAAATGCGATAGACGATTTTCAGCGTATTGAGCATGTGCCAGTATTTTTTGGTGAGAATGGCGTTGGTCATGGCGGTACTTACTTGTTTGATGAGAACGGTGGCGAATATGCTCAGGTAGCGGCACACTGGTTTGCATGGCAACTTAAAGGTGATACTGACGCAGCGAAGTGGTTCGTTGGCGTTGATTGTGAACTATGCACAAGAGACGGTTGGACAGTAAAAAAGAAATCTATTGAGTAGATTATTTTCTCAGTTGTATGGGTTTACACTCTATATGTCCAATCAAACGATTGTTAAGACAAGCTAAAGAGACGTACTGATGAATAGAATCAGAATTGGCTGGCTATCAATCCTAACAGTCGGAGCAAGTGTGGCCTGGTGGGCACTGGCAGATTCGGATTATAACGTTCGTGGCACTGAAGCTGCAGTAACAGTTGAAAACTCATGGTGGGCCCCTGGTGAGGATCGGATTTTTCCCGCCTATAGTGAATATGAGAATGAATCAGGCCGCATTGGTATTATTAACCAGTCTGGCCCGATAGACACAAAAAATCATCCGTTCTTTAAGCCCTTAGGTACTAATGGAAGAGCCTGTGTAACCTGCCATCAACCTAGCGACGGTATGAGTTTGTCTGTCAAAACCGTCCGCGAACGCTGGAAAGCAAGCGACGGTAAAGACCCATTATTTGCCGCGTTTGATGGTTCTGATTGCCCTGATTTGCCACAGAACGAAAAGAGTTCGCATTCTTTATTGCTCAACAAAGGACTTATCCGGATAGGCATGCCGTGGCCTCCTGAAACATACAAGCCCGACCCCACAGAGCCAGAGTTCGATATCGAGGTAGTACGTGACCCAACAGGCTGTAATCTGAGCGAAGAATGGGGCCTTAACAGTGCTAACCCGACTGTTTCAGTTTATCGTCGACCACGTCCTGTTTTAAATATTGCTCACATGGTGGAATTGCCACACGGCGTCGGGCCGCACAATGTATTTTTCTATTCAGATAAAACCTTGTTACCGAAAGATCCTGAAACGGGGGAGTTTGTACAGGGCATACTTATGGCTGATGCGCGTGGATTAACGCCCAGAAATCAGGCTAAAGATGCAGCAAAAAATCATTTAGAGCTAAAGCGACCACTGACTGAAAAGGAGCTGCAGGCGATTGAGGAATTTGAACTGCAACTCTTTGGTGCACAGAGTTTTGATAAGGTCGGTGGTAGCTTATCTGGTTCATCGACCCCACCGGGCTTGGGGCCACAGGCTCCGGCGAATATTCCGCGAGGGCGCTTGGGGAATAATCCGGTAAATAAGGTGTTTGGTGATTTCTCCATGTGGGAAAATCTTGATTCTGATCCCGCTAGTGGAGCTGACGAGGAGGCGCGTTTTAAAGCATCGGTAGCGCGTGGCGCCAGTGTGTTTTTTAATCGCCGTTTCTATATTAACGATGTAGGTGCATACAACGATAAAGGTCTGGGCAATCCGTTTAAGCGTTCCTGTGCCAGTGGCTGTCACAACACCTTGGGCATGGGAATGGACATGGGACCATTCCCGATGGACCTAGGACTGAACAATCTGCCATGGCAAAACACCCGTGATGATCTACCGTTATTTAAGGTCACCTGCCATGAAGATGCCATACCTCAGTCCTATTTGGGGCGGATTATCTACACCCACGACCCGGGTCGAGCGCTAGTAACTGGTCGTTGTCGCGATGTAGGCGCCGCTATGACTCAACAGATGCGAGCCCTCGCAGCACGCGCGCCTTATTTTAGCAACGGGTCTTCTGATACGCTCAGAGAATTGGTCGATTTTTATGATCGCCGTTTCAATATTGGATATAGCGAGCAGGAAAAAAATGACCTCGTTAACTTTATGAGGACTCTATGAAACATATCGTCCGTATGGTTTGTTTAGCTTTGCCATTCATGCACGCGACCGCTTGGGGCAGTGACTATATTAATTTTATAACCTGCCCGATTGTAAGAGACGTTGGACCCAATGTAGATGCTTGTTTTTATGCTCAATATCAAGGTGAAACCTATCATTTGAATCCTGTCGGGGTGATTGACTGGGGCAGGCCACAACTTAAGCACCGGCTCTTAGTGGAAGGCGAAGTAACCGATGATGCAGAGTATTGCGGTGGCAAACAAATACGAGGCCGAATTACGGTACTTCCCGACATCGACTTGTCATGCAATGAATATACGCCATTTCACGCTAGTATTGTTGGGAAGCAACGACAAGATAAACGCGCAGACAATCCTAAATACCGAGAAATGTTTGCCATGATGGAAAAAGATCCCTCGGTTTCCGTTCAGGCGGTACCCTTGGGCGTGCCCATGGAATCGGCAATCAAGAAAATAATAAGTAGCAATGAAAGAGAACTGACTATCTATTTTCCCTACAACCGCGACCGTATCGACGGTGTTACCGCAGGTGCCTTATTGGCCTTTATCGATCCTGAACGCGAGGCTTTTGAACGTATCGCAATACAGAGTTACCAAGCGCAAACCTTATTGGATTCGGGTGAACGTTTGAACGAGAAAGAAGGCATGGCTGCACAGCGGGCAGAAAAGCTCGTTAGAATTTTGTCGGGCCTCGGTATTAGTGAGAAAAAATTGGATGTGGTCGTCGATGGCAACAATATTAACGGTAACGGCATGCATGACTGGAAGAATAGGCATATAAAGCTCATCCTGCAGTAGTTCTTTCTGTATTTATACTGTTCTGATTCATTATTTTGGGACGATAACATGTTATACCACCGCTTACTGGGCTTTTGTATGCTGGCAACCTCGCTTCTAACTGCGTTGCCGATTTCAGCTGAAACACTACAACTTTACGAAGGTATTGCACCTGGATCTGAACAGTGGCAAAGGTCGGAAACGGTAACCTTGCGAGACGACGGCACACAGGTTTTTTTTAATGTACGCAGTCCAGAAGTACAGGTTTATCTTCCGTCTGAACAGCGAGCTAATGGTACAGCTGCCATTATGTTGCCAGGTGGCGGTTTGCGTATGTTGTCTATCGGCAACGATACGCAAGAGACCATTGCCAAGCTGAACGAGCAAGGCGTGGCGGTCTTCCTGTTAAAGTATCGTATTTTGCAGCGAGAACCTGATACGAAAAAACGCAAAAAAAACAGCGGTCCAATACAATGGCCAACGTTAGAAATAAATAATGCTAACGCGAATCCATCACCTAACGATGATGAGCTTAATAACGTTCTTAAATTAGCTGTAACCGATACCCAGGAAACTTTTAAATTGATACGCCGCAATGCTAAAAAATGGCGGATAAACCCTGAACGCATTGGTTTTATTGGCCGTTCCGCCGGTGGCGGAGTGGCATTGGCAACGTATATGGCTAGACAAGATGACGTGCGGCCAGCATTTATAGTGTCGGATTTTGGTCCATCATTAGTGGATATAAAGGTATATCCCGATGCGCCACCCCTTTTCATTGCGACAGAAACCTATCATGGTCCCGTTACTGATGGTTTGCTGCAATTAGCACAGCTTTGGCGCAACGCTGAACGCCCCGTTGAGTTGCACATGTACAGCGTAGCGGCTTTTGAGATGCCCGTTGCCCTTTGGTTAGATCGTTTGATTCAGTGGTTAAATGAGCAGGGTTTTGGTCAGTAATCTAGTAGGTGGGGCTTGGCCGCTATCCTTAAATTCTTGTCGGTCTGGAAAACCAATGCCGCTCCAGACCGTTTTTGTTAAGTGAATGATTTTTTATAGACACTGGAAGGAGTTACAGTGAACATAATATCAAATATTTTTAGGGTGTTTCGGGTCGTGATGCTAAGCGGCATCGCTTTAATCCTCGTATGTCCGGTAATATCCGCTGCTGATTTAGTTGAAGTTAATGCCAATGATGCAGCTGCGCAGCGTTGCGCTAATCTAAACGATATATCTGTTCCTGGATACGATCTGAGTGTTGTCAGTGTCGATTATATCGACCATCCAGATAAAATGCCGCCACCCAAACGCCCGGGGCGTGCTGTAAGTAAAGATGCTTTTGTACCTTACTGTCGTCTAGAAGGTGTTTATGAAAAACGCACGGGGGTAAATGGCAAACCTTATGCGATAGGTTTTGCCGTAGCCTTTCCTGATAATTGGAACGGGCGTTTTCTATTTCAGGGAGGTGGAGGCCTAAATGGTATTCTTTTAGAACCAATGGGTGCACTAACAGCAGGTGATGTGACGGCCTTATTCCAAGGTTATGCCATTGCCAGTACTGACGCGGGTCACAAGGGTGTTGTGTTTGACACGGGCTTTTTTGAGGATCAGCAGGCGTTACTTAATTTCTATGGTCAGGCTGTTGCCAAGACAACGAAATTGAGTAAAACGCTCGTTTCTGATTATTACGGTGATGCTCCCAAGTATAGTTATTTCGTCGGTTGCTCTACAGGGGGTAGAGAAGCCATGACCATGTCACAGCGCTACCCTGATTATTTTGATGGTATTATTGCCGGTGCGCCTGCACGTACCACGAATCTATCGGAAATTGGCGATCTCTGGTCGGCATACGCTTTGCGTCAGGCAACTGATCCGGGCGATGAAAATCCGTTTTCACCTGTAGAACAAGATTTGATCGTTGATCGCTTAGTTGAGCAATGTGATGCGCGAGACGGTTTAAGAGACAGATTAATCTTTGATGTTACAGGTTGTGACTTCGACCCTTCTGACTTGATTTGTAAAAGCGGCGAGCAAGTAGGGCAGAACTGTTTGTCGACAGCTAAAGTGGAGGCATTAAAAGCAGCTTTTGCAGGTCCAAAGCGAGCTAATGGTGAAAATGTATACCCTGGTTTTTATTTTGACACCGGGATCTCCGCCAAACCGGAGAAAAGTATACCTGGCTTGTTGCAGGCTATGGGTAGTCCTCTAGGGGCTTCACGCTTGTCTCAGCCATTCGATATTGAGGCTGAGCTTGCTTTTGCAAAAGACTATCCCCTGGCACCGGGTAATGCTACGTTGTTAAACCATAGTAGCTTTGCTGCCTATGGCAATAAATTAATGTTCTTTCATGGCGTCAGTGACCCTTGGTTTTCAGCCAAGGACACCGAGCAATACTTTCAGCGTATGACAGCAGCGAATGGTGGTCATGAAGCAGTTAGTCAATGGTCGCAACTCTATTTAGTACCTGGAATGGGGCACTGTGCTGGTGGTGAGTACGCGTTGGATAAGTTCAATATGTTGTCAGCATTAGTCGACTGGGTAGAAAACGATATCACACCGAAATCTGTGATAGCTACAGGGAAGGCCATGCCGGGTGTCAGTCGTCCTCTGTGTCCTTACCCTCTTGTTACACATTATTTAGGTCGGGGCGATACAAACAGCGCGTCATCCTTCGAATGTCGATAACGTAAGGATTTTGATGTTTGGTGTAGCTAAGCTCGGCCGCTCTCGCACATCCATGTGCTCCGCGGCAGACACACATCCTGTGTGCCATCGACCCGCTTTCAGCGGTTCTCTAATAGCTTTCAAGAGTTTGCACTGATTAAAATACGTGTTCATGTGAACGTTGCACCATCCGGCATGCGCTTGGTTATATTTGTATCACCGATGCATGGGACTCAAGAGCCTGACGTGTTTGCTCTTGATGGCTCTGATTTCGCGTGAGTTAAGTTCGTTCAGTGAGCTGGTTCAGACAAATGACCGCATCGTGCGCGCGCGTTGCCGGCACAAAGATATGGTCGTGGTAATACGCAGCCACAACATTGGCGCAAATTCCCCTCGATGCCAGAGCTGACGAGACTGCCGCAGTTAAACCTACCGCAGCGAGGCTCGAGTGAACCGATAATGAAATCTGCCTATACGTGCCGTCAAAATCCAAGTCAGCTTCCTGCGCTCTCGACTTTTCAAGAATCAGGGTTAGCCCCTCTTGTTCTTTGAATGTCGCAATTGGGTTCAGGCTGAGATACTCCCTCAGGTCGCCTGGGACCGTGCAGAACACGAAATCTTCGTCCTGTAATTTCGGTGCGAGTGCTCTCAGCAGGTCGGTTAGATTCGTGAGTGCGGGCATGGCTCAACGTCCTCGTAAATTAAATGGCTAGGTTGCGCACAATTACGCTCATCGATAGGAATATCCATAAGGTGTTAAATGCAACCAGCGTGGGTAGTAGCTTTTTCATGGATGCCCATATAAGCGCCGCAGAGGTAACGAGAGTTAAGATATGCAGTTCCCATATCTCGATACCGAAAACCAAGCCGGGTACGATGACTGCGGCTTTAGTGGCCCATGCGAGGAATTCAACGACGTTGTAGTTAGTCCAATATTCACGATTCCCAAACAGCTTATAGCAGTCTTTAATCGCTTTCCAACCCACTTGGTTGTAAATGAATATCGTGAGGAGCGTGGCTATAGCCATAGCAGCGATATAACCGTCGGGGAGTTCGATAGAGTTCATGGAGATGGTCCATAGCTTTGATCTGGTAGGCTCATTTTAACGCCTTTCATCACGGCGGACTTTACTGATTACACAGGTTTATATCTATTTTGATGAATTCAAGCCATCGCTTCGTTCAGATCTGGCAAGCCTCAATTGTCCATTTTTTGACAAATTAGTCTTTCGTATTGCTATAGAATCAAACCAAACCAAACCAAACCAAATAAAGCGAGGTTACGATGTTAGATGAGGCCCTAGCGGTATTTCAGACCGATTACGTCCTGCTCGCTGTCCCTGTTTTCGTTCTGGCGTTGATAGTTGAGTGGCGTTGGGCTCGTGCTCATGCGCCTCATGTTTTTAATACAGCCGATTTGCGCGTCTCGCTAGGCGTTATGTTGATCACCGTCATTGTCGATGTAATACCAAAATTTTTGGCTTTGTTGCTCATGTTCGTCTGCTATAACGCCTCGCCATTCAAAGGGCTCGTGGGCAATACTTGGCTCTGGTGGTTATTGCTCTTTTTCCTGGACGATTTTATTTACTATTGGCATCACCGTTTGAACCACGAGGTTCGAATACTGTGGGCGGGTCATGTACCTCATCACAATAGCGAACATTACCACTTTGGTACCGCGTTGCGACAAGGTGTTTGTGAGCGCGTCCTTAAGTATTTCTTTTGGATGCCACTGCCACTCCTTGGTTTCCACCCTTTGATGGTGGTTACGATGCTCAGCTTTAGTTTGATATACCAGTTTTGGTTGCACACCCAGAGCGTGGGCAGGCTTCCAGCTTTGATAGAGTTCGTCTTCAACACGCCGTCGCATCACCGAGTCCACCATGGCTCCAATCCTCAGTATCTAGACCGAAATCACGGCGGCACTCTGATTATCTGGGATCGTCTATTTGGTTCATTTGCACAGGAGTGCGACAAGGAACCCGTGAAGTATGGCGTTACTCGCCCTCTCTCAAAGCAAACGGCAGTTGCTGCCGCCTTTGATGAATACGTCAATTTGCGGGCCGATATCAGTCGTGCATCTCGACTGAGGGATAAAATACGCTATTTGTTTATGGCCCCGGGTTGGTCACATGACGGGGAAGATAAGCGATCCTCAACGGTGCGCGCAAAGCTCGGCTTAAGCTGATTGCAAAACGCCCACCGTGAGTAAGCTAGCCAGTCTGAGTTAAATCACCCTGCCAATCGTCACATCGCCCTCAATCGTGGTGCGATTGATAAGCCGTCGCACGCCCGGTTTAGTACCCGTGGTGCAGTGCATAAAACGCCAGTTATCCCACAGCACCATGTCGCCCGCTTTCCACTCATGAAAATAGGTAAACTCGGGCTGTTGTCCGTGAGCGACCAATCGCTCCAGTAGTTCGATGGCTTCGTCGTTCGAAAGTCCGGCATCGTGCGGTTTGATAACGCGATCTAAAAACTGTTCGACCACTCCAAGTACTTTGCGCCCCGATATCGGGTGTGTGTAGACACCCGGATAGGCTGTGTCGGGGAAGTCGGGAAAATTCATGTCCGAAGGCTTTCTTGGGCTGAATTCGCCGGGTTCGTAACCTTCTGTATTCACGTAGCGCATGTGTCTGCGCTGCATGCAAAATGCGTAAGCGACTTCTATTTTTTCAAGTAAGGCCTTCGTCTCTTCGTCCAGTGCATCGAACGCTTTGGCTAGGTCACCAAAACCGGTGAGGCCATCGCTGCTGGGGAGCTCAATTGCACGGAGCAATGCCCCACGATTTGGTCTTCCGGTGTAGTGTAGATCTATATGCCAATCGAGCCGGCCTACGATGGCTTCGCCTTTGTAAATTGCCGTCTGAAATCGATCATTTTCACCGCCATTCTCCAGTACGAATAGCTCTGGATTCGCCTCGGAGCGTGTTGCTTTTAAGGGGTGCAATGCCAGTGGTCCAAAGGTGCGACTGAATTCAATTTGGCGCTCCGGAGTGATGTCTTGGTTGCGGAATAACAGCAGGCCGTGTTCATCCCAAAGAGCCCTGAGCTCATTCTGTATCGTGTCGGAGAGGGGTTCTTTAATATCGAACCCTGAAACTTCTACGCCGACAGTCCCCAGTTTGCGAATGGTTAGAGACATAGGATTTCTCCGTCTTAATTTAAGATGGTTGGATCAGCCCGAAGCTCGCGTCGGGCCATGGCTTCCCAGCAAAAGGGAAATCCGTTTAGGTCGCTCACGGTGAGCCCTTCGATTACTGCATCGGGAAGCGGCGTTGCGTCTTGTCCTGAAACCAGAACTTCGTAGGCGCGCTTTGAACGCCACTCCAGAGTAATTGCCCGCAAATGCGCCTGTCGTAAATTTTCGCCCACGACGAGAGAGCCGTGATTGGCGAGCAGGGCCCATTTCGCGTCGCCCAGCGCCTTGGCAGCGCTCAGGCTGGTTTTCTCGTCTTCAAAGGTGCCAGCATACTCATTGTAGATGGGTAAGTGTTTGCCGCAGTAACCGCCGGCCTGGTCATAGACGGGAGGGACCTGCTGTAAATTTGCCCAAATCCCACTCCAGTGTGCATGGTTGTGTATGACGACATGAATATCCGGGCGCAGTTCATGTAACTGCAGATGCAGGCCAATAGCAGGCGTTATATTCCATTTGCTGTCGATGATTTCCCCTTGGGGCGATACGGTCACAATGTCGCTTGCTGTGAGCTCGTCCCACGCGAGCTCCCACGGGTTCGTGAGGATATTACCGTCTGGTAGACGGTATGTAATATGACCTGCTATGTGTTCGTTCCAGCCTTCCTTGAACAGCATTCTGCACATCAATGCCACCTTCGCCTTTTCGGACAGCGTGGGAACAAGTTCGCGCTCTCCTGGATTCGGCGCGTATTGCTCGAGCATAGCCCGGTTTAATCCTTCGAATCGTTGCATCTGTATGCTCTCCTAAAAAACCATTGCTGGATGCGATGGTAAGCCTTTATCATTCTTATTAAAAATTGATAGTTAATAAATATGTTATTCGTTTTATTTATATTATGACGTCGCGTAAGCCCAACCTGCGAGGGTTTGACCTTAACTTAATTACGATATTTGAGGCGATTATTCATCACAAGCAATTGTCCTCTGCGGCACAGGAGCTTGGAATGACGCAGCCGGCCATGAGCTCTGCCTTGGCGCGCTTGCGAATTATGTTCAAGGATCAGCTCTTTGTGCGCTCAAAATACGGAATGCTTCCTACCCCCAAAGCCGAGCAGTTGTTTGCTCAGCTACAGCCCGCGCTTACTGAAATACGTGGCACGCTTTATTCGGTTAATGAAACGCCTAGAGAATCAACTCGCCGGTTTACTATTATTGCGGGTGACTACTTTGAAAAAACACATTTAGTTAGCTTACTAAACAGAATAGAAGTTGAAGCTCCGCACATATCAATATCGATCAAACCATTGGCGTCTGACGGGGTGCCGAGTGACTTTAAATTAGGGCGTCACGATTTTGCTTTGTATCGCCGTCTTCCTGAGGGGGGTGGTGTGGAGTTTAGCGAGGTGGGATTTGAGCGTTTGGTTGTCATTGCGAGTCAACGACATCCTCGAGTGAGTCGTTTGAGTTTGTCGGATTTTTGCTCTGAGCGTCACGTGCTTGTGGAATCCGCCAGTGAGGGGTCTCACAGCCTTTCACCCTTGCTCGCCACACAAGGTGTTGAAAGAGATGTCATGGCCACAGTCACGAGTTTTGGTGCCGCAGCGCTGGTGGTAGAGAACAGCAACGCAATCTGCACAGTTCCTGAAGCCCTGTCTCCTTACCTGAAAGAGCGTTTTAACATAAACGTGTTTCCGTTCCCCGCTCAGATAGACAGCATAGATCGGCTTCTGATGTGGCCTGCCATTCTTCAAAGTGATCCCATGCATGCTTGGTTGAGAGGGCATTTGTATGAGATTTTGCGCCAATAAAAAGCCACTTATGCTTGAGAAACTCACCCAGTGTTTAAGTTAGTCCGACTCGCGTGTGCAGGGCTGAGACTGCTTTTTGTAGGAGTTTGTAGATCTAACAGGGATACGTGGATTTCATTCGGTTCTTGGCGTAAATGCAAGACATTGGTTCGATCTGACCTTGTTGGGGCGGTGTACACTCCGGTCCCGATGTCTATGTTCCTCTATCCCGCCACCTTTGTCTTGATTCAATGGTTATGCGTGGTAGTGCCGCTACTCAAGTGCTACAGTTTGGCTTTGTTCACGAGATCATCGTATGTCTGAATTCGATAGCATCGTCGTGGGTGGCGGCCACAATGGATTAGTTTGCGCTTTTTACTTGGCGCGCGCGGGGCGCAGAGTGCTCGTGTTGGAGCGCAGGGACACAGTCGGTGGCGCGGCTGTTACCGAAGAGTTTCACCCGGGCTTTCGGAATTCCACCGCAAGTTATACGGTCAGCTTGTTAAACCCATCTATTATCCGTGATATGGGTTTAAAGGGACGTGGTCTTCGGTTCGTTAAACGGCCTATTTCCAACTTTTTACCGCTGTCGGGCGACACTTATCTTAAAATGGGTGGCGGCTTAGAGCGAACTCAGCAAGAGGTCGCCAAGTTCTCGACAAAAGATGCTGAAGCGCTGCCGCTTTATCATGAACGGCTGGATGCCGTAGCTGACGTGCTGCGGCGGGTAAGTGAATTAAGCCCGCCCAAACTGTCGGCAGGGTTACTGCCTTTGCTCCGTGCCGCTTGGGATATGCGAGAGGTCATTAGAGCACCCTGGGCGGTTAAGCGAGATCTCTATAATTTATTCACGCAAAGTGCTCGCCAGTTTTTGGATTCATGGTTTGAGAGCGACGCCATAAAGGCGGCTTTTGGTTTTGATGCGGTGGTGGGTAATTACGCGAGCCCGGACACGCCCGGGTCGGCTTATGTTCTGTTGCACCACGTTTTTGGTGAACTTGATGGGGAGAAGGGGGCCTGGGGCCACGCAATTGGTGGCATGGGCTCGATTACTCAGTACATGGCTGAAGCGTGCCGCGAGCTGGGTGTCGAGATCCGAACGGGTATGGAAGTAGAGCGAGTGCTTGTGCAGAACGGAGAGGTTAAAGGTGTCGCTCTGAAAACAGGCAAACTCATTCGATCTGGGTGTGTAGCATCCAATCTCAATCCTAAACTGCTTTATCAACAGCTGGTCGACGCAAAGGATCTGCCCGATGATTTTCGCCAAGCGATTAGCGCCTATCGCTGCGGGTCGGGTACGTTCCGGCTGAACGTGGCCTTGAGCGAGCTGCCCGATTTTAGCTGCTTGCCGGGAAAAGAAGTGGGGGAGCACCATCAGTCTGGGATTATTATCGCGCCGTCGCTCGACTACATGGATTTTGCGTATACGGAAGCGAAGCAGCAGGGCTTTGCGACGAAACCCATCGTTGAGATGCTGATACCATCCACGGTAGACGATTCACTCGCGCCGAAGGGGAAACATGTGGCCTCACTATTTTGCCAGCAGTTTGCGCCACAGCGACCCGATGGACAAAGTTGGCACGATACCAAAGCACAAGCGGTCAGAGCGATTTTGGATACGGTTAATTCTGTCGCGCCAAATTTTGAGGCGTCTATCGAAGGGATGCTGGTTTTATCGCCGCAAGATCTGGAGGAGCGCTTCGGTCTGATCGGGGGTGATATTTTTCATGGTGCGATGACGCTGGATCAGCTTTGGGCAGCCAGACCTGTTTTTGATTATGGAGATTACCGCGGACCCATCAGAGGGCTTTTTCACTGCGGTTCTGGAGCCCATCCCGGTGGTGGCGTCACGGGCTTGCCTGGTCGCAATGCTGCGCACGCAATTTTAACTCTGTGAAACGCGTGTCTCAGGCAATCCAATCAAAAAAGGGAGATCAGAAGACTATCATAATGTCTTTATCTTAGCTGGCGATTATCATATTAAAGGGGGGCGAAGTCCGCTCGGACCTATTCATCACCAATCCCTTAGTCACCGGCGCCTTAGTTACAAATGCCCGGTTTTTACATAAATGAGCGCACCGTCGCTGCGGGTGAAGGGGGTGTGTTGGCTCATATGGGGGGAACGAATCCAGGTGCCTTCTGGGTATTCTCCATGTTCGTCATAGAAAGTGCCTTCGAGTACCAAAATTTCCTCTCCGCCCCAATGCCGATGTGTGTTGAACTGAGTATCGGGCGCCCATCGTACTAAGGCAACTTGCTCGCTTTTATACTGATGCAAGGGCAGAACTGAAAGTCCTTCTACCAGACCCGGTCTGAATGGTTGATCGTGGGTGTTGATCACGAATTGTTCTAAATCCCCAGTGTCAAACTGATGTAGTTTCACGAAGATGAGTGCGCCATCGCTACCTACTGCGGGGGTGTGAGAAGTGCCTATGGGGTTTCTTATGTAGGTCCCTGCTGGGTACAAGCCGTGCTCGTCGCCAAAGGTGCCGTCTAGCACTAGAATTTCCTCACCGCCGCCATGGACATGCGACGAAAAGACACTATCTGACTCATATTTGACCAATGATGTTGCGCGCGCGACCTCGTCGCCAATGCGGTCGAGCATCATTCGCGATACCCCGGGCATGGGTGAATCAACCCAATGGTAGTCCTTGGGCTCGATTACCGTTCGTATTGTAAAGTCGGAATTCAGTCGCATATGGTTCAGGACCAATTTTTTTTTGGGGCTGGTAAATCGCTTATGAGGATGGGCGCACAGCCGTGCGCCCGGAACGGATTTAGTCTTCTATGCGCTTGAGGGCACAGATTTTATTGCCGGCTGGGTCACGCAGGTAGGCAAGATACATTTTGCCCATCTCGCCCTCACGGATGCCGGGTGGATCTTCACAGGTCGTGCCGCCGTTTGCAACGCCCGCTGCGTGCCACGCGTCGCCTTGCTCGGGGCTGGTCACAGCAAACCCAATGGTCGAGCCATTGCCGTGGCACGCGGGGTTACCATCAATCGGCACAGAGATGGCAAAGATACCCGTCTCGGTAAAGTAAAAGCAGCGCCCATTGGGATCCATGACGCCCGGGCCGTAACCTAATGCGCCAAGTGCCGCATCATAAAACTTTTTGGATGCTTCGATGTCGTTAGCACCCACCATAATATGACTGAACATAGAGTTTCCTTATCGTGATCGTTTGTGAAACGTGAAAGGCTAATGCCTGCCTCCGCCAGTCGAGTGTAGCGTGCTTGTCCTAGCAATTGGAATAGGTCAAATGCAGACGATTTAGGCGTCGTTTAGAGCTCGCCGAAGTTCTTGTGCCAAGATTTTGATTCCAGCTTCAATCACGTCTCGGGGCTGGGCGTGCGAAATTCGCAAACACTCGTGTTTGTGTTGCCAATCGTCTTCTATCCCGATAAAAAAGTTTTCACCAGGCACGACTAATAAGCCCGATCGCTTGCAGCGTTCGTAAAGTTCCCGGCTTGTGATTGGCAGATTTTCAAACCAAGTCCAAACAAAGATGGCCCCTTCCGGTTTGTGCACTCGGTAAGGTAAACCCACCAGTTCGCGCTCGAGTGCCTGTAACATGAATTGGGCGCTATCGCGGTAATGAGGTTTTACGATGCTTTGAGTCAAATAATCCAAATCGCCCGATTCAATCATCGATTCTGCGATCATGGGCCCGAGTGTGCTGCAGGCCAAACTGATGATGGTGTTCGCGTTAGAGAAAGCCCGGATGAACTCAGGGTTGGCGACGACGATTCCACCCCTAATTCCTGGGAGCCCCAGTTTAGATAGGCTCAACAGTAAAATCGTATTGTCATTCCAGAAGGGCTTTGCTGGCACAAAAGAGATATCGGGAAAAGGGACCCCGTAGGCGCCATCAATAATTAAGGGAACACCTTGTGCAAGCGCTATCTCGCTCAGATGCTCTACTTCTTGGTCCGTTAGAATATTCCCCGTTGGGTTAGTCGGACGCGATACGCACAGCGCATTGGTACTCACGGGTAAGGTCAGACGATCAAAATCGACGCGATACTTGAAGAGGCGGTCGTCGAGCAAATCGATCGTGGGGCGTGTGGCTGTGTAAAAAGGGGAATGGAGCCCGCTGTCTGAATAACCCAAGTACTCTGGGCTGAGCGGCAGGTGTATGGTCTTTGCGCCTGTCGCTGAGTCTCCGGCCAACATGTTTGCGACAATAAAAAAGGCTGTTTGACTGCCATTTGCCACCGCGATGTGATCGGCGCTGATATTCCATCCTTGGGTTCTGTTCAGATAAGCGGCGAGCGTTTCGCAAAATCTCGGATCGCCTTTGGGCGCTTGATAGATACCCACCAATCGGTTAAATCGCTCTGGATCGCTCGTAATGGCTTGAAGGTGCTGTTTGAATAGATTCTCGGCGGCTGGGATTCGCGCTGGATTCCCCCCTCCCATGAAAACCATATTGGGATTGATGGTGAGCGCTTCGCCTAAGTCGTCCATCAGTTCGACAATACCGGCGTTGGCGTTAAATTTCTCGCCAAAGTTAGACAGCTGCATGCTCACGCCCATTTTGTTAAAACCCGAGATTATACGCGCGTGGGTTGGATACCGAAACTTTGGCCTATTTTAACCCTAGCGCAGTATATGCAGCTTTCAGCCCCTCAACTATACTTGCTAGGTGATCAACTATAAGAAGCCACGCCATGTCGCTCAGAAAAGCCGCTCATATTATCGCTGGTACCGTTCTCGCTTTGCCCGCGGTTTTCTCAGGTGCCACAGCAGCCGAGACGCAATTATTTTGGGGTGATACTCATTTGCATACGGCTTATTCCTTTGACGCTTATTTGTTTCAGAATCGAAGCACTGATCCCGAAACAGCCTATCGCTATGCCAAGGGGTTGCCCGTTATTCACCCGTTCCACAAGGCCAGAGTGCAGCGGCATCGCCCCTTAGACTTTTTGGTGGTGTCTGATCACGCAGAGTTAACAGCCATACCCAGCCGTTTAGCGCAGGGGGATCCAGCTCTGGTCAATACGGAATTTGGGCAATTTGCGTTGCCCAAAATGAAAGAAGGCAAGGGAGGACAGGTCTTTCTGACCCTGGTCGACAACGCCCGAGCCGGCGATAGCTCCATGACTGACGAGCTTCACTCTGAAGCGATTCGTCGCACGCCCTGGCGCGCCACTGCTCAAATCGCCGATAAATATAATAGCCCCGGTGAATTTACGGCGCTGATCGGCTGGGAGTGGTCTTCACTGCCGGACGGCGCTAATCTCCACCGAATTGTTTTTATGGATGGCGACGCAGCGGATGCCGAGGCATTTTTACCGTTTAGCTCCATCGATAGCGTCAACCCAGAGGACTTATGGCGCTGGTTGGGTACAACCCAATCACGTGTTGGGGCACACTTTGTTGCCTTGCCGCACAATATGAATCTTTCCAAAGGGCGTACCTTTGAACTCACCCAGTTTGACGGTAGCCCCATGACTCCTGAGTACGCTGCAACCCGAGCAAAGTGGGAAACGACAGCCGAGGTAACTCAAACCAAAGGGGATTCGGAAACGCATCCGCTTTTATCTCCAAATGATGAATTCGCCGACTACGAAACCTATGAGTTTCTCATTGGCGGTGCGAAATCCACTGAGCTATCGGATCTGAGCGGTAATTATGCGCGCTCAGCTTTGCTTAACGGGT
>Ga0255763_1000391_pt1 | contig 48506 bp, 24 predicted proteins | sample 041ome_2_FD_179963 | JGI IMG/M metagenome (GOLD analysis project Ga0255763, IMG submission 179963) | Coastal salt marsh microbial communities from the Groves Creek Marsh, Skidaway Island, Georgia - 041406US metaG (version 2) | ecosystem: Environmental > Aquatic > Marine > Intertidal zone > Salt...
TCCTGCTCGCGGTCGAGGAACGCTACGAATCGCTGACGGACCACCAGAAACGATGCGTCATTAAGTGCCAGGCGAAGATGCGGGGCTGGGCGCAGCGACACAAGAAACGAAAGGACGACGGGCGCGCGTCGCGCGCGAAGGGCGGCGTCTGGGCGCTGTTCTCGCTGAACGCGAGCGAGACGGTGGTGGAGACGTACCGGGCGCATCTGGGCGGACCGATCGCGAGCGGGACGGGGGATTTGTACGTCACGAGCGGGCACGCGTGCTTTTATTGCGAGACGAGCGACGCGACGAGGCGGGACGGGCTGTTGTTCTCGCCCTCGAAGCGGCGATCGAGCGGGAAACCGATATCGCTGAAGATTGCGTATAAAGAGATCGAGCGGATCGAGGTGAGGAGCGAGGGATGGGGCGAGAGCGGGGTGGCGCTGACGATGCGAGACGGGAGCTCGATGTGGTTTGGGGGGTTTTACTTTCCGTCGAGCGTGAAGGCGCTCATGGAGGCGGAGTGGACGCGGGAGACGGTGGAGAAGTTGAATCACGCGCGGGCGTTGCGGACGGAGTTGATCATGGCGCGAGGGCGCAAACGTCAAGAGGCGATGAGCGCGAGTCAGGAAAAGTTCAACGCCCTCAACGACGAATTGCGCGCCGAACGGGAAAAGACGAAACGCGCCGAGGCGCGCGAGCGCGATCAAATCGTGGAGATTGAAGTCTTGCGCGAGAACGAAGAGCGCATGGAGAGGCAAAAGAAAAAACTTGTGTGCCAAGTTCGCGATTACGAGGAGGAGTGCGAAAGCCTTCGAAGCAAGGCGTCGGCGGCGATGGCGGCGCGTCGCGCGGCGGAGAAGAAGTTCGCGGACATGGAAGCCTCGTTCGATAAGAAGATTGACGATCTTTTAGAAGAAAAGAACACGACGATCAACGAGTTGAGCGAAGAGGTGAGTAAGTTCAAGGAGATGTGGCAAGAAGATAAGGCGCAGATGAAGGCGGAGAATGAAAAGGCACGACGCTCGGCGAGCGAGTTGCGGGATCAACGCGACGCGCTCGTCAGCGAAAAGTCCAAACTCGTCATCGAGCTCGGTCAGCTCGAATCGCAGCTCACGAAGTTCTCGGAAGTTTCGGCGAAGGAATCTCGTCGCGTGTGCGAACTCGAGGCTGAGCTCGAAGGTTTCCGATCCAAGCGCGAAGACTCTTCTGCGAATCTCGAAAAGCTTCAAAACAAGTACGAAGAGGCCATGAAGCACATCGCCGCGCTCGAGGCTTCGAACGAGGCGCGCTCAACGCGCACCGCCACCGATGCCGAAATGAGTGTCAAAATCACAGAAATTGAATCGCTCAAGGCGCACGTCGAGGCGCTTCGTGGACGACTCAACAAGAAGGTGGAGGATTCGGCGACGTTGCGAAGCAAGTACGACGACGCGATGAATGAAATCGCCGAGCTTCGAGCGGCGGTGCAAGAAGAGCGAACGATGGCGAAGCCGTCGAGCGACTCAAATATTTCGAACGACGCTGCGGAGATGATGCGAGTGAAGTCGGATTTGGAGACTCAAGCCGCCGAAGTCAAGGCGCTCCAAGCGCAAGTGGATGCGCTTCGCGCCAATCTCAACGACAAGACCGTTTCGTCCGCCAAGCTTCAAGTCAAATATGAAGAGGTGAAGAATGCCCTGAAGACCGCGCGAGAAGATAAAGAAAACCATATTGAAACCGCGTCGCACGAGGTTCATCGTCGCGAAACGGAGCTTAAGAGCGCCTTAGAAAACAAGGTGACGAAGATTGAGGCGCTCGAAGCCGAAATCGCCGCGTTGCGTACCACGCGAGAATCGTCGGGCGCTCACGTGGCGACTTTGAAAGCCAAGTACGACGAAGCGAAGAATCAAATCGCTACGTTGCGTGCCGAAAAAGAAGACGTGACGAAGACGAAGTCTGCCGAACTCAACCATCGCGAGAGTTTGTTGCGTCGCGAGCTCGACGCCAAGTCGGCTAAATGCGACGAACTCCAGAGCGAAGTCGACAACCTTCGTACTCAGCGTGAGGCAGCGGCCGTGGCCACGGCTACGCTACAATCGAAGTTCGAAGAGGCGTTCAGCAAGTTGAGCGAGGCGAAATTACAAAGAGATGAGGACAGGGCAAACTTTGCGCGAGAGCGCAAAGAACTCGAGAGCGCTGTCGTCGACGCCAAGGAGACGAGCGCCGCCGCTCTGCAGGCGGTGCAATCTGAGCGTGAGAGCATGCGAGACGCCAAGGAAAAGTCCAACATGTCTCTGGTTGCTTTGAAGGCGAAATTGGAAGACTCCAACAAGCAACTCGCCGCGTCCAAGGTTGCGCTCGAAAACGCCGCCGCCGCTCGCGAGGAGGCGCTCGAAAAGATGCACGACGCGCAGCGTTGCGAAGAAGCCACCAAGGTGCAACTCATTACGTCTGAAAAGGCGCTCGTGCAGCGCGAAACCGAGGCAAAGTCGTTCCAAATGGAAATCACCGCGTTCACCGCTGCCGCAAAGTCCGCGGAAGAACGCGAGCGAGAGGCGCGCGCCGAACTTCAAGATCTCCGACGCCAAAACGAAGCGCTCGTGAAGGAGCACGGCACTTTGGAAGGTCGATCCAAGGCACTGGAAGAAAAGGCGGATCAGCTCGTGCAAGTGGAGAAAGAAATGTCTGCACTCAAGGCGGAGCTCACGGCCACGGCGTTGCAGCAAGAAAAATGGAAGCAAGATGTGGAGTACGCCAAGGCAGAGATTGAGCGCTCGCGTTCAAAGGAGGAAGCGAACAACGAAAAGTATTTGGACATGTTGAAGAACATGTCTGAAGCCGAACGCGAAGCCGCGTCCGCTCGTGCCGCCGAGTCAGTCGCGCGTGATTACGCGTCTCGAAGCAACGAAACCGCCAAGGAAACTCAAGCGCGCGAGCTTCGCATGCGAGACGAGTTGGCGACGACGCGCGTGGCATACGAGACACTCTCGACGGAATTCCGCGCAAAGACGGAAGAATTCTCCCGTGAAGTCAGTCGCTTAGAGAAATCGGTAAGTGATGAGCACGCCAAGATGCAAGTGTTAAGCAATAAACTTGATGAAGCGCGCGAGAAGATCAGTAATCTCGAGTTATTGAACATTCAAGCGACGAATAAAATCGCGAGTTACAAGGACACGTTGCATCGCCAACGGGAAGAAACGAAGAAGATATGGGAAGACTTGCAACACACGCAAGCCGATCTCGACGAGAAAACGCGTCTGCTCGAACGAGAACAAACGGAAACGCGCGACATGCACATGCAAAAAGCGCTCGAAAAGCAACGATCCACGGCGGCGCTCCTCAACCGACCAGCCGGAGGTTTCGGCGCGGTTCGTCAGCCGCTCGCCGACGCCAATCGAGGTGGTTCTCCGCTCAGCGGTAGCGTGCGCGCGCTGCCCAGTATTCGACCGATCGAAGAGATGCTTCCATCCTTGGCGCGCGACCTCTCTGGCGGCAACGCGATCAAAGCCATCGCGGCGTCTCCGACGCCCGCGACTTCGTCGCCGCGTTGAAACTCTCGCAAACGTAAACACACCTTCTGTAAATCATAATCGTAAATCATACACTTACATGCGACTAAGCTAATTTGACGATCACTTTGGCATATCCTTTGGGCGCGCAGGCGGCGCGCGAAGCGTCTTGTATAATCGACCAACGTTTCGAGCCACATCCGCAGATTTCAAAGCGTTTCGCGCCGCCGTCACACCCTTCTTCGCCGACTTCGCCGTGTTCGATATGATGGGTCCACTGTACGGTTCCATGTCTGCGCGCTCCTCCAACACGCGCACCGTTCCAGTCTTTACCGATCCCACGATCGGTGTCGCTCGTCTTCGAACCTCAGGAATCGCCGCCGCCGCGTACCGCCCGACCATCTGCGCCGTGTTCACGCTCGCCGTGATGCCGCGTCCGGCGCTTCGCAAACCTCCTCCGACGTCCGCCGTCAGTTCCCCAACCTCCTCCATCACGTCCGTGAGCTCCAACCCACTCACACGCACCGCCGCGAGCGTATCTGGCACCTCCTCGCGCACGCTCGCCGCGAGATACGCAATCTCATCCATCGTTCGCCGCGCGCTTCGAAGCGTCGGAATCAAACTCAGCAGCACCGCGCTCAGCGCGCTTCCCAACAAGCACCCCACTCCACACAGCGCGTACACCGCGAAGTTCGGCGTCATGAATTCCACATTCTTCGCCTCGATCGGCTGCCGCACGTACGCCACCGTGGCGCCGTGCGCGGTTCGCGGCGCCAGCGCGCTCGCGTCTCGCCGCGCGCCCAGTTGACTCACCACCTCCCGCGTCGCGCGCGCGTCCCGCGTCATCCCTCGATCCGCGCCGGCGTCCGCGGCGCGAACGACGCGCGTCCGACGCGTCGCGCGGTGTCGATCGACGCCGTTCGGGCGCGCTCGGACGCGCGTGGACGCGCTTTGAACCATCATCATCGCTGGGACAGATTCTAAACGTTTGGTTTGCGACGCCGCGTCGTATCACCGCGCGCCGCTCGGTTCGCGCGAGCGCGACGCGAAACGATCGACCGCGCGAGCTTTTACCTCGGCGCGCGCCACGGCGAAAGTTTTTTCGCGCGGGACGGAGTGCGGCGCGCCGAAGCAGTGAGCGAAGATTAACGGCCAAAGTCGGGACGACGGGACGACGCGCGCGCGCGGACGTCCGAAAACTCGACGTCGAAAGCGACGAACGCGGGATCGGCTACGGGCTAAAATAAAACTAAAAAAGAGCTACGTCTTGCGGTGGACGATGGCGTCGACGCGCCCCCAGCTGAAATCGATCTCGTCCTCGGCGACGACTTCGAACGCGTCGCTCGGCAGCGGACACAGCGCGGTGACGAACAAAGCACCGCGTCGCATCTTCGCCGCGTGCGACGCCAATCGCGCCATCGTCGCCTCGTCCCACGTCACGCAATTACAAAACACGAAATCCGCGTCGATCCAGGAGAGATCGACGAAGATGTCACCGAGCGAGACGGAGACGCTCGGAGAGACGCCGTCGTCTCGCGGCGCCACGTCTCGCGAGAAATCCTCCACCAAAATTTCCGCGATCGCGTGCACGCAAGGCAAGAGCTCGATTCCACGACATCGCGCGAAATACGGTGACAACGCGGCGGTGAGCACGGATTTTCCCGCGCCGCTGCCTAAATCGTAATACGTCAGCGCCGCGCGCGTCGACGCCGTCCCGCGCGCGTCGCCGCGTCGCGTCTCATCTCCCTCTTCCGCGCGTTCCAGCGCCAGCGTCCGCGCGTGCGCGTTGATAAACTCCAGAAACGCGCGCGGCGCGCACTCGCCGTACACCATGACGTCTAGATCGCTCTCGGGCGTCCCCTGAAGCGATTCCATGACTATGAGCTTTATGACGTCGGGACGCGCCTGTTCGAGCAGCGTCTCTAAGCGCTCGATCGCGCGCGCGCGCGCGCAGCCGGATTGCGCGGACCAAGCGCGAAGGTCGAAGCGTTTGGCGACGCCGTTTTCGACCAAGGCGCGGAGACGCGCGGTGGGGTCGGTCATGACGCCGGACGGTACCGGCCGCCGCGGTGTGCGGGACGCGAACGAAAGGGGAATGGGATGGGTGCGATTAAAACAATGCGTGGTGTCTAATGATCGCGAACAACTCACATGTCTGGTCCCATGGAGTCGTAATCGGTCATCTCTTCGATGGTGAGCTTTTGACGCTCGGCTTCGACGCGCGCGGCGCGTCGCCAGAGCGCTTCGCCTTCGGCGATTAAAACTTTTTCATCCTCGGGCATGCGCTCGATTGGGATGAGTTCAGGTTCGTTCGACGTGGCGTCGTCGTCGTTTTCGTCGTCGTCGGCTTTCGGTTCATCATCGCTCGTCGCCGTGGAGCCGGCTGGTTCCACGGGCAGGGCGGCGGCGGCGATGAAGGCGACGGTGGCGTCGACGGCGTCTTCGTCTTCGTCTTCGTCTTTGGATTCCGAACCGAATCCCATCATCGCCCCCGCGTCGACGCCTTCTTCGTCGAGAATCTGCGTGAAGAGCTCCGTGGCGTACGTGCTGACTAAGATGGAAACAACCATGATGGCGACGGTTTCGAACACGAGCGCGCCTTGCGCCTGGTCCTTGACGGATGACTCGTCGAACACCGCGGTGAGCAAAATTGAACCTAAATACGCGTCGATGAACGCAGTCTTCGAGCTTCCGATGAAGTGCGCGGCGAAGAACTCTTTGAATTTGAGAGGCGTCAGCCCGCACACGTACCAGTTCCCACTTATCGGAATCGGTAAAATCGGGCACAGCCTGAGCAAGAGCGCCGACTTGAACCCCTCGGGCACCGTGGACTCGGGGAATTGCGACGAGTCGAATCTTCGACTCAGCGCGGCGAACCACTTTTGCTCGCCCACGGGATCACTTTCGCCCCACTTAAAGCCTAATATCTTATCCTTCAACACGTACCGCGCGAGGAAGAAATTGACGCTCGCCGCCAGCGTGCTCGCCAGCGACGTCACCATCGTCCCTCCGAAGACGCCGCCGAACACCACCGGCGACACCACGGGCAGCACGAAGCCGATCGGCAAAAACTCATCCGTCATCGTCAACTTTTCCGCCACGAACAACCCAACGTACACCGCGAACACCGCCGCCACGGGCAACGCTCGCAACTGATCCAAATATCCGCTCAACTCGCTCCTCGGCGGCAACCCAAAAAATTCAGTCAACTCGTCGAACCCACCCACCGCTTGCAGCGCCGCGACGCGCGGCAAAAACAACCGCAGCACCACCCCCGCGATCGCCACGTTCACCGCGCTCGACATCAACGGCGCCGCGTCCCGCACCGCTTGACTTTCAATCAGCGCCTCGCTCCTCGCTCGCCAATACGTCCCCACCGCGCTCGGAATCGACGCCCGCGCCCGCGCTCGCATCTCCTCTCGCTCCGCGGTCCACGTCTCCCCCGGTTCGGGTCCTCGTCGCGCCAGTTCAAGCGCCGCCATCAGCGCCACCGCCTCGATCGATTCATCCTCTCTCAGCGGTTTATACTTAATCTCTCTCCACAAGCCTCGCAGCGCGTCGCCCGCGTTCACCCGCGCCCGCCCTCGATTCCGCGTCCGCGCCGTCGTCGCCGTCGTCGTCGCCGCGTCGTCGTCCCTCGGCGCGGGAAACGCGCGCGTCGCGTTTTTTCGCGTCGTTCGCGCGCGTCGTCGTCGCGCGTCGTCGCGCGCCGCCGTCGTCGTCGTCGTCGTCGTCGCGCGCGTCGACGTCAGCGCCATCGCGCGCGCGGCTCCCGCGCGCCGAGACGACGCGCGCGCGGTCGAGGCGCGCGCGAGCGTCCGCGCGGACCCTCGGACGCGGTCGTCGCGCGCGCGGGAGACGCGGGCGCCGCGCGGCGTCGCGATGTGTCGCGACACGCCGACGCGGCGTCTCGGCATGTCGCGCCCGCCCGACGCGCGCGCGCGCGACGCGCTCGTCGACCTGCGCGCGCGACTCGACGACGCGACGCGCGGCGCGTGCCTCGCGGCGTACTGGCGCGCGGTGCGCGCGGCGTGCGACGACGCGCAGCGAATGGGCGCGGAGACGTTCGCGCGCGGACGGAAACGCGTCGACGACGAGGCGGCGCGCGCGTTCGGCGCGTCGCGGAGCGCGATGGCGACGCACGCGACGCTGATGGAGACGCTGGCGCGCGCGGTGCGCGCGAGCGCGGCGCGAGCGGGCGCGGAGGCTGCGGACGAGGACGACGCGGGACGACGACGCGGGAACGAGGGCGAGACGAAGACGAACGAAGACGCGCGGAGACGCGCGAGCGATGGCGGCGCGGTGCGACGAGCGATCGGGAGCGGATTCGCGACGGTGGTGACGAAGAAACGGAGCCGACGGGCGGAGAGAGCGGGGAAGGCGAGCGAGACGCGGACGGCGCTGGGCGCGCCGCTGGGCGAATCGAAAGCGAGTCGAGACGCCACGGGAGGAGCGCTCACGGCGGCGCGATTGCGCGCGAGATTAGCGGTGGTGAGTCGAGGGATGGCGCGCGGAATGCGGGTGCGCGCGGACGTGGGGAAAGTTTTGGCGGCGGCGGCGAGGGCGCGCGCGAGGGACGTCGCGAGACGAGCGACGGCGCGCCTCGAGCACGCGCGCGCGGTCGACGGCACGCGGTGGACGTCGTCGCCGTCGAATCGATCGGTTTCGAAAGCGCACATCGCGGCGGTGATTCGCGAGGAGACGGGAGAGGTGATCGTCTGATTCGCGACGCGAAGCGCGGCGTTCGAGCGCGACGAGACCCGCGAGGGATGTTACGGTACCTTTTTCTTATTGAGACAAAATTCTAGTACATTCTAGCCATTCAGTTGCTGTATACATATTAGGTTTTCTAGCGCACGCACCGACGCGCGCGCGATCGGACGTCGACGCGATCGGACGTCGACGCGTTCCCCGCGATTCGACGTCTCGCCAGCTGTCGCCCGCCGTCTAGTCGAACAACGCCCGCAAGTTTGCGTTCGACCGTCGCGTCCCCGCGCGCGTTCTCGGCGTCGTCAACAACCCCAACGTCGCCGTCTGCGCGTGCGCTTCCGCGCCCACGCGCCACGTCATCACGCGCGTCGCCTTTTCTTCGCTCGCGCGTCTCGTCCGCGCGCTCAAACCGTCGAGCGTCCCGCGCGTCGTCCCCTCCCGCGTCCCTCGTCGTCGTCGTTCGCGCCTTCGCGTCCCCCCGAACTCATCCAGCGCGTACACCACCAATTCATCCGTCATCGCGTCCCGCCGTTCGCTCGCGGCGAGCGATTCCGCGCGTCCTCGCGCGTCGTCCCCGCGTCGTTTCGTCTGCGCGATGTGTCTTTGCGCCGCCGCGGGCGCATCCGCGGGCGTCGCGTCGATCGTGCGTCGTCGCGCGAGCGGCGACGGCGCGGCGAACGTCAGCGCGATGGCGGCGCGGTGCATCTCGAGCGCGTCGTCCCGTTCGATTCCGCGCGCGCGTGTGGCGACGCCGCGTCGTCGTCGATTCGCGTCAACGTCACTTTTTAAAAAAGTGCGTTTCGGGCGGGAAAATCGTGACGATTCGTATCGCAACACGGACCTTTTAAAGGCGATTTTTTGCGCCTTTTTCGACGCGACGGTTGGCGTCGCGCACTTCGAGACGGTCGACATCGACGGCGGCGCGGCGGCGATGGAGCGCGCGAGCGCGGCGCGCGCGAGGCGGCGGTTGCGACGGGCGTTCGCGGCGATGAGGCTCGATGCGGTGGAGAACGAGGATGAGTATGCGGTATATCTGGCGGAACATGGTCTGGACGCGCTCGAATGTGACGGGACGGCTGTGATTGTGACGAGCGCGGCGGTGCCGGCGTGCGCGGCGTTTCTCGGAGACTTGGAACTCTTGCGGTTGGCGCTCGAGCTCGGGTACGAGTGGAACTGGGCGACGTGCTGCTGTGCCGCCTTGAACGGACATTTGGAATGTTTGAAGTACGCGCGCGAGCGCGGGTGTGATTGGAGCGAGCATACGTGCTCGAGAGCCGCCGAGAATGGACATTTGGAGTGTTTGAAGTACGCGCACGAGCGCGGGTGTCCTTGGGACGAGTTGACGTGCGCGTATGCCGCCTCGAATGGACAGTTGGAGTGTTTGAAGTACTTGCACGAGCACGGGTGTCCTTTGAACGAGGATATGTGCGATAATGCCGCCTATCATGGACATTTGGAGTGTTTGAAGTACGCGCACGAGCGCGGGTGTCCTTGGGACGAGTTGACGTGCGCGTATGCCGCAAAGTTAGGAAATTTGGAGTGTTTGAAGTACGCGCACGAGCACGGGTGTCCTTGGGACGCGCGGACGTGCGGTACTGCCGCCGAGAATGGACACTTGGAGTGTTTGAAGTACGCGCAAGATCACGGCGCGCCCGATTCAGCGCATTACGTCGTCGATTGGCAACGAATGTACGTCAGCGCGGTGGACTTGATCGTCCAAATCGCACTGTCACATCAACGAGACGGCTACGTGTCGCTACGCGAGCTCACGCCTACGGTGAACCGCTTCTTGCGCGCGTGGCCGGAACTAGATGTGCGCGAAGAAGTGATAGGACAGCTGCGCGAATATTTTGACTTTGACCCCCTTGAAGAACCACCCCCACCGCGCGAGCGATTCTCGACAATGATAGACCTGTACGCCACGAAATGAAATCCGCGATCAGTCCACTCGACCGTTCGTCGTGACTCGCGCATAGACCTGAAATTTGACATGACATTTTGGCTACCTACTCGTCGTCTTCGAAGTCCTCGGGACGGCGACCGCGGCGCGGACGACGCGTGGAGGCGTCGTCGACGCGTCGACCGCGAGATTTAGATGATGACTTGCGCGGCGACTTGTCCTTGGAAGTGCGGTTGAGACGAACGCGGTCGTGGGCGGCGACTATGCCGTGCGCGTCGTAGTCGATGGCGGCGTCAAAGCCGACTTGCTTCAAACGACGGACGACGCCCGCGGCGACGCCGGAACCCGACGCACTCTTCGGATCGCCAATATAGTGGTACAGTTTGCCTTTAGGGCGCAAGATGCGCTTGAGATCGGCGTAGAATTCGGCAGAGTAGAGTTCGCCTGCGAGAGCAAACGTCGGCGGGTCGGTTATGATAACGTCAAAGCATGAGTCTTCAAACGTCTTGACGACGTCCGCACCGTTGCCGTACAACTGCTCAATTTCGCCTTCAAACAGTGCTTTTGAATGTGGGTTCATTCTGCACATCTTTGTCATCGTGCGATCGAGTTCAATCGTGGTGACGTCGGCGCCTCGAGCGTGCGCCATGCACGACGTGTACGCCAACCCCGTGCAAATATCGAGCAATCGCGCATTCTTGCGTATGGGCGCGACCGCTCCCAACTTTTTCTCCGTGTCTTCCTTCGGATCGACGCCGACGCCGAACCTATGCATGCTAAACCCCGCGATCAACGCCGTGGGCCACGTGCGCTCGCCGCTCGGCATCAACGAAACCGCTCGTTCGGTGTCGTCGCTAAACGTCACCACCTTGCGCGCCCCACCTCCGAGCCAATCGTCCTCATCGGCCGGCTCGTACACCCCTCGCTCATCGCCCGCGATCGTTTCGATCGCATCCCAAGCCATGAACACCTCGCGGTCGCCGTCCAGCGTCGCCCTCGCGCCGAGCGCGTCCACGCGCGCGTCGTTCGGCGTCGTAAAGTGAAAATCCCAGCTGACTTTGCACGACGTCTCGCCGTTCGCGCGCGCGTCGAGCAACCGCCGCGCTTCGTAGTGCGTGATCAACGGCGGTCGAGGATCGAGCGGAGGAAGCGGCGGGGCGTGCCGACGCCTCGGCGCGTCGTCGTCGTCGCGCGAGGCGCGCGCGGTGGCGCGAGAGGACGGCTGGCGGCGGCGCGAACGCGCGCGCGGCGCGCGCGCGCCGGTGGCGTAGGACGTCGAGCACGCGTCGAGCGCGGCGCGCATGTTTACGCGCGGGCGAGCGATCGAGGCGCGCGCGAGAGTGATGTCTAAGTCGGTTGGGTCTACGACAACGCTACGGCGGTTGACTGAGCGGGACGGGACGAAACGTCGGGACGTTCTCACAGTCCGATCGCGTTGGACGCCGCCTCGGCGGAGAAACCGTGATTGTCCGGACTCGTCGATTGCTTCACTGGATTTCGCGGGGCGGTCTTCGGTATTTGAATCGCGACGCCGCTCTTGTTGGTTTGCGAACGCGCCTCGACGAGGGCGCGAAGCTCTTCTCCTCCTCCGCTGGCGTTGATTAAGAAGTCCTTGACGAAATTAGCGGCTTTCTTCTCGCTTCGCATGGCACCGAGCTCTCGCACGCATGAATCGAGGGCTTGCTGCGTCATTCCGGGAAGACTCATCAAGATTTGTACCACGGATTGCGTCTTCGGGGTGAGCCAAATGATGATGTCGCGAATCAAGCCGAGAATGTCGGCTTGGTGCGCGGCGTTGGAGCTTTGCGTCAGCGCCACGAGGGTGGCTTGGAAGACATCTGAACCGACGTTGTCTCGCAACGCTTGCGGTGCGTTCGCGCTCCCGGCGGCGGCACACAGCCCGCGCACAAAGTTCACGGCGTGGCCGGTGGATTCCGCGTCTTCCCACGTGAGCGCGGCGGCCCCCGTGGCGATGCCGGCGCGAATCGCGTTAGCGTCACCGTGCGCGATCCAATCCAATATGTGTTTCCCTCCGGCGTACGATGTCCCTAATAGCGTGTTTGACATATCACCCATGACACCAGTCAACCCACTCCCTTTGGTCTTGCGCCCGAACGTGCCTTCGGGAGCCGCGACGATGGCGAGCATCGCGCAGTGGTCCCGCGTGATGTCGCGAAGAATTCGTTCAGAAATCAAATCATTCACCTCGACGCCATCCGTCTCGTCGTCTTCATCTCCTCTTTCTTGCGCCTTGGTCGCGTTCACCACGCGCGTGTTCGCCCATTCCTTGGCGAGGCGGTCGTGCAGCGCCGCGCACAGCGGGTTCACGAGCGCCGTCTGCCACATCGCGCGATGCGCCGCCGGACACCGCCCCATGATCGGTCGCACCGCCGCGTGCACGACTTGACGAACGTGCCTGAGCTCCATGTACGGCAGATCAGCTAACATAGACCCACCACACGCGCTCGCTAAGGCTTGGTTCGGGTAAAATGCCGCGGGAGCGTGAATGCTGAACAACGCGAAGACCGAGTACGAGCAATCGCGCAGGCATCGCATCCAATCGCGAGACGCGCTCGCCGTCGTGCTCGTCCCGGGTTCTTCCTCGTTGAGAACTTGCGTTCGCGCCGGACCGTGAATCAAATACGCCGCCTTCTCTTCGGGGCTCATTCCAAGCGCCGCGCCTAATTGGCAACTGTGCATCGCCGCGCTCCCTTGCGGAGTCCAGTACGAGTGAATTCTTCGCGCCAAGCACGAGACGAGCGAGACGGCCCATTCCATATGATCCACTGCCGGACATTCCGATATCGGTGGCGGTGGGTCCACGGGCTTCATCAAACCTGTCGGTACTTTAGCTGTTTCCGCATCACCCAAACTCCGTCGAAGACAACGCTCGGTGAGTTGTACGTCGTGAAACAGCTCCCAGTGCGCCGACGACAAGCCTTGCGTTCCGCCGGCGGCTTCGCCCGCCGCCATCGTAGAAATGGCCAACAGATGCTCAACCTCTGGCGAGAGCGCACCCCCAGGAACCCATCTATTTCGGACGGATGACAGCAGCCACTCGAGAACTTCGCGCACGCGCTGCGCGCCGGACGGCCCAGCAACCGCGAGGAGCGCCTCGGCGAGCGAACCTCGCTCGGCGCCGCTCAGTCGTCCGGAAGATTTCATGGTTTCGATTTGAGAGGCAAAAGCCTCCAGATGTGGGTTCAAAGCCTGTTGCCGTGATGTGAAACACGTTCGCGTTGTCCGTCAGTCGATGTAATCTCGAATCGCGCGCGTCAAAAATATGTGGCGACCACGAATCGAAGAGAAGCCGCCGAAGAGGCTGCGCTCGAGCCGCGTTCGCGAATTTATTTCGCGCCCCAGCATAAATCGAAACGAGTGAAAAGGCTCGTCAAGTTTTCTAAGAGGCGCTTTGGTGTCGAAAATCAGTCGAGCGCATCGATTGACGTACCGTCGGGGCCGCTGAACAAACTATGAGAATCGCCGCGCACACTTTTTGTCTCGCCGCCTGGCCCGTGCGCCCGCTCGCGACGATGTCGCGCTGCCGCACCGGCGGCGCTCCAGATTGTACGTCGGCGGGCAATTCATTCAAAATCGTAAAAAGTCGACTCATTATCGTCAGAGCCACTTCTGGACGCGCCCGGGCAAACTTGCCGAACGTTTCGAGCAATTTGGACACCTGCGCGTTGCTCAGCGGCGCCTTGAAGTCAATCGCCACGAGCTGGCCGAGGAGCGCCTCCAACGTGCTAGCGAAGCCCATAAACGACGGACCCTCGGTCGGAAGAGCGACCATGATGGCTTCTAAAAACGACGTCGCACCCTCCAGAGCCGCGCATTTCGTTTCATCCGAGCTATTCGCCAAAGGTCCGCCTGGTTGCGTCCACGAAATCACCATCAGCGTGTTTTGCGACGCTTGATTCGCCGCGCTGCTCGGACACAACGCCGTGCACAACTTGGTGATGTCCATCCATTTCGCCCGAAGCTGCACCCACGTCTCGCGAAGCTCTACCACGCTTTCGAATTCATCGGCCCAATCTTCCGCTTTATTACCCGGAATACCATTGGTGTCAAACCCAGAGGCGATGCCCGCGCCGGCGTTGAGCCACACGCGCGAGATTTCGAGCAAAACCTCGGGAGCGCCCATGGGAAGAATCCCGTTCGGCTCGAGCTTTTGCGCGTTGTATGGATTATTAACTCCTTGCGACGGTGGTCCTCGCACGAACGTCTTGGGAAGCTCGGCACCCATGGCGCGGAGCATCACCGGCCACGCGCCGATAACGACGTCCAAAACCTCCAAACTAGGAAATCGCGACAGCCCCATCAATCGCTCGAGGAACACGTTACGCGTGCTCTCGTCCGTGATCGTGCTGAGATGGTACCCCGCCATCGATGCCATCGTCTCACCCAGTCTCTTGATGAACATGACTTCTTCTGGATCGCTCACGAGATCGGCTTGGTTCGGGTGCGAAATCACGCGTTCCGCCGCCGTGGACATCGCGTTCGCCGCGAGCGTCAAACCCTTGATGATATCCTGATCATCTTGCTCGTCCACGCCTTGCGCGACGTTGGCACGGCGAGCGACGACGTGTCTCAAAGCATCGCACGCCGCGCAACGAAATTCATCGCTCGCCTGCGGTTCGTGACGTCCGGCGCGAGTCAGTCGAGAGTCAAAAAAAACAAACACACCGGCGCTTTGTCGTTCACGCGCGCCTCGGACAGTACTAGCAAAAATTCCACATAGGGATGTTCGGATGGTTGATCCTTATTGGATTATCATCATCGGCGTCGTGCGTGTTCGTGTGTTGGACGAAGAAAAAAAAGACGCGCGCGCGAAGAAAACTAGACGCACCAAGAGCATCCCACACGCCTCGATCAAACCGCTCCGCATGATTGGCGCCAACGGAGCCCACTCGCTGTACACCGCAGCCGCCCCGAGCGCCGCATTCACCGCCGCGGCGTGCCTTTTCGCCACCTCGCGATCCGTCGCCGCGGTCGCCTTGGTGTAATGCTTCTCCATCAGCGCGTAAATCGCCGGCAAAATCGTCCCCACCGTGCTCGACAACCCGCCCAACAACTCTCGCATCTTCCCACCTATCATGTCCTCGTTATACACCGCCACGTCCTCCGCGACGTACCGTATGACGTTCACCCCCATCTCCGCCCTCTGCGCCTCGTCCCCCGTCGTCATGCTCACCAAATCCGGCACCAACCTCGTCCACAGACTCGCGCCCTCCTGCCGCACCGTCTCCGCCACGAGCGTCGCCGCCTTTGATTTCACCGCGTACGCCTCCGCCGCGTCTCCCGCGCTCACCTCCAGCAGCATCCCGTGCGCCAAGCTCGCCATCTCCATCCGCTCCTCCGCCGTCAGCCCTCGCCAGCGCGTCCGCGCCACGTCCCGCAGCACGCCGAAGCCGAAGTGTCGCGCCTCGAGCCCGCGTCCCCGCGCGCACAGCGATCGACACGCCTCCATCGCTCGTCGCGCGTCGCCCGTTTTCAGCTTCGCATCGCCATCGCGCGTCATCGATCCATCGTCAGTCACCGATCGCGTCGCGTCGCGCGTCGTCGTCGCGTCGTCGTCGCGTCTCGTCGCGTCGCGTCGTCGCGTCGCACCTCCCGCGCGAGTTCGACCGCCTCCGCGCGCGCGCGCGCGCCCTCGGCGCCGCGCGCGGCGCGCTCGAGGGCGTCCGCGCATCGCGCCGCGACGTCCGACATGCGGCGCGGTCGCTCGCGCGCGCGCCGCGGTGCGTCGTCGCGCGGCGTCGGCGCGCCGCGTCGTCCCGGCGCGCGCGCGCGCGGGAGTCCCCCTGTTTCTGAGTCACGACCCGTCGATGCGTCCGATCGACGGGTATCGTATTCGCGATATCGTTTGTGGTATGTATAAAAAATAAATCGGTGCGGCGGGTCGGCGACCGACCGCGCGACCGACCGACCGACCGCGCGATCGCGCGCGCGCGTCGCGCAGACGCGCGCGCGCGACGACGCGCGCGACGACGACGCCGAGGGCGATGCGGGCGACGCCGTCGACGCGTCGCGGCGTCGCGCGGGCGACGCGCGGGCGCGCGGCGCGACGCCGACGCGCGATGCCGACGGCCCGACCGCGCGCGACCGACGACGCGACGGCGCGCGACGCGCGGACGCGGGCGCGGCGCACGATCCTGGGCGTCGATCGAGCGACCGGGGAAGCGATTCCGGACTGGGACGCGTGCGCGGAGTGGCGGGCGCGGGCGCCGCCGAGCGCGGAGACGCTCGGGCTGCTGGACGCGTCGATTTTCGCGCTCGCGCTGCCGGGCGTGGCGGAGCTGCTGTTGGATCCGGTCATGGGCGCGGTGGACACGGCGTTCATCGGAAGGCTGACGGGAGACGGCGCGGCGGAGGCGCTGGGGGGGTTGGCGGTGAGCACGACGTGCTTTACGTTTTGCTTCAAGTTGTTTAACTTTTTAGCCGTCGTCACGGGACCGCTCGTGGCGGCGAAAATATCGGCGAGCGGGGGGCGGGATTCGGTGGAGGGGCGGCGGGCGGCGAAGAAGACGGTCGGGAGCGCGATGGCGCTCGCGCTCGCGCTCGGGTTCGCGACGATGGGGATCATGGAGGTTTTCACGGATGATTTATTGGCGTTTTGCGGGGCGAGTCACGAGGCGTTGCTCAACCCGAGCGAAGATTTGCTTCCCGACGCCGACGTGCCGACGATAAAGGGGATGTTGGAGTACGGGGAGGATTACTTGCGAATTCGCGCCGCGTCTTTGCCCGCGTGCTTGATCGTCATGGTGGGCGTCGGCGCGTTTCGCGGGTTGTTGGACACGCGGACGCCGCTCTACGTCGCCGTCGTCACGGAAATTTTCCACCTCGGCTTGGATCCGTTTCTCATTTACGGCATCGGCCCGTTCCCGGCGTTCGACGTCGCCGGCGCGGCGACGGCGACGACGGTAGCGGAATGGGTCGGCGCGATTTGGTTTTGGAAGCTCATGATGGATGAGGAGATTTTAGATTTTCAATCCGTCTTTCGTCTGCCAGACGAGTCCAACGACGACTTGGGTACGCTCGTCAGCGGATCGACGTCGCAGCTCGCGCGAACGGTGCTTTTACAAACCGTACTCGTTCGCGCCACGTCGACGGCGGCGATGCTCGGCGCCGCGGGCGCGCATCAAGTGTGTTTGCAGGCGTGGTGGATCACGCTGTTTGGCTTGGACTCTGTCGCCGTGAGCGCGCAGGCGTTGGTGGCTGCGAGTCTCGGGAAAAATGACGTTCCCGGCGCGCGCATCGCTGCCGATCGAGCGCTGAGCTGGGGCGTCGGCGCGGGCGTTCTCGTCGGCGTCGTCGTGTTCTTGTCCGCCGATCAGTTGCCGTATATATTCACCAACGACGCCGAAATCGCCGCGCAAGCGGCGACGCCGATACGCATCTTAGCCCTCTTGCAGCCGCTCAACTCCGCGGTTTTCGTCGGCGACGGCGTGTTTCAAGGAAGCGCGGATTTCGACTTCCTCGCCAAAGCCATGGCTATTTCCGCGGGAGGGGGCATCTTAGCGCTGACGGCGGCTGGGCAAATGGAAGGCGCTTCGCTCACGTCGGTGTGGCTGGGGATGGCGACTTTGATGTTCGGTCGAGCCGCCACGCTCGGTTGGCGTTATTTCAAGGACGACGAGTCTCCACTCTACGTCACGCCATCCGAGTGCGCGGTTTACTATGACGATTTACCGAGCGTGGACGTCGACTTCGTCGACGTCGACGCGAAGGTTTCGAAAGACGAGACGACGAAGCCGCGATGAGCGCTCCTCGACGACGACGACGCCGACCCGCGTCGTCGTTCTCGTCGTCGTTCTCGTCGTTGTTGTACAGTACAAACGTGTTGTAACCTATTTAAGCGCGCGAATTGCACCACCCACGCCTAAACCCTAAACCCTAAACCACACACGATAGCGCGCGTCCCGGCGTCCCGGCGGCGCACAGCGCGACGCGCGACGACCGACGCGCGCGACGCGCGGCGACGCGACCGCCATGGCGTCGCGCGCGATCGCGCGTCGCGCGATCGACGGTCGCGCTCGCGCGCGCGCGGGACGGACGACGCGCGGGACGACGGCGAGGCGACCCTCGCGCGCGCGCGCGGCGACCGGCGCGGGCGGGGAGAGTTTGGATTGGATGAACGACGATTTCGTGCCCGCGGGGAAGGCGAAGAAGAATAAAAAGGTGCCCAAGAAGCAGACGCAGGCGGCGTCGGCGTCGGCGGCGTCGGCGAAGAGCGAGCGGGGGAACGCGAGCGCGGCGGGCGCGGGAGGCGCGGCGGCGGCGGCGGACGACGCGGGCGCGGCGGTGAACGACTGGGAAAACGAAGAATTCGTCAAGCCGAAGAAGAATAAAAAGAAGGGACGGACGAAACCGGCGTTCGTGCCGCCGCCGGTGCCGAAGGAGGAGGCACCGGAGGCGAAGGAAGCGGTGGCGGAGGAGGCGCCGGCGCCGGCGCCGGAACCGGTGGTGGCGAAGAAGGCGCCGGAGCCGGAGCCGGAGCCGGAGCCCGAGCCGGAGCCGGAGCCGGAGCCGGAGCCGGAGCCGGAGCTCGAGCCGGAGCCCGAACCCGAACCCGAACCCGTCGTCGCGAAGAAGGCGCCCGCGCCCGAGCCCGCGCCCGTGCCGGCGGCGGCGACCGCGCCGGTCGAAGCGACCGCCGACGAGACGGAGGAGGTGAAGCCGATGTTTGATGAAGATGGCGAGTACATCGGACCAGCCATCGATTGGAGCGAACCCGAGGAAACGCCCGAGGACGACGGGAACCCGATTCCTGCGTACCTGCGCGACATCTTCGCGAAAGACGCCAAACCATCGGTGAGACGTAGCTCCGGGTCCGTCACTACGGGCGTACGATTGGAAAACGTTCGTAAGACGTTCAAGAATATGCCAATCTTGGACGGCGTGAACTGGGATTGTAAAAAGGGCGAGCGCGTCGGATTAGTCGGCTGGAACGGTGCGGGTAAGACGACGCAATTGCGCATCATCACTGGTGAGATGGAAGCAGACGAAGGTGAAATCATGCTCGCGGATGGTGTGAAGATTGGTTACCTGACGCAAGAGTTTGAGGTCAAAGAATCCAACACGGTTCGCGAAGAATTCATGGCGAGTTACGGCGACGAAACTAAAATCATGGCTGACATCGAACGCATCAACAAAGAACTCGAAAACAATCCAGGAATGGAGCTCGTTCAACTCTTAGTGGACAAGCTTTCTGATTTACAACGCCAGGCCGATCGTCTGGACTTGTTCAAGATGGAGCGTGCGATTGATAAAATCATGCCAGAGCTTGGCTTCGTGCCCGAAGACAACGATCGCCTCGTTGCCTCTTTCAGCGGTGGCTGGCAGATGCGTATTTCGCTCGGTAAAATTTTACTCCAAGAGCCCGGGCTTTTACTTTTCGACGAACCGACAAATCATCTCGATCTGGACACCATTCAATGGCTCGAAACTTACTTGAAGTCGCTCGACGTCCCGATGGTCATCGTCTCGCACGATCGCGAATTCTTGGATCAACTGTGCACAAAGACTGTTGAAATTGAGCGCGGCAAAGCGACGACTTACAAAGGTAACTATTCGCAGTACTGCGCCGAGAAAGAAAGCAGAGGCGCGCAACAGATGGTGGCGTACGAAAAATGGCAAAAGGAAGTGCAGCGCCAACGCGATATGATTTCGCGTTTGGCGGGCGGCGGGCAATCCGGTCGAGCGACTGCGGCACAGAAAGCTCTCGATAAGCTTCAAGAAGAAGCAGTTGAAAAGCCGTGGATAGCAAAGAGACGTCGATTCTTCTTCCCCGACTGTCAGAGAAGCTCGCAAATTGTCGCGCGCGTCGAAAACGTTACTCACGGGTACGATGAAAAGACGCTCTTCAAAAACACATCTCTTGAAATCACGCGCGGCGAGCGTGTGGCCATGATCGGTGATAACGGGTGCGGAAAATCAACTCTCATGCGATTGATTCAAGGACGCGAGACACCGATTTCGGGTGTCGCCCAAATTGGCGACTCTGATTTATGCAAGGTCAACTACTTTTACCAAAACCAAGCCGAAGGCTTAGACAGGAACAAGGGTGTACTACAAACCCTCGTCGAAGCGGCACCGGACGCGCAGTTGAACGACTTGAAAGCATTGCTCGGTCAAATGGCGTTCAGCACGCCGTTTCACGAGAAGCCCGTCAAATTTCTGTCTGGAGGAGAAAAGGCGCGCCTGGCGCTCGCCAAGTTTATGGTGACGCCAGCAAATGTGCTTTTGCTCGACGAGCCAACGAATCACTTGGATATTCCGAGTAAGGAAATGCTTGAAAACGCGATTCGCCGGTTCGACGGCACCGTCATCGCCATTTCGCACGATCGTTACTTTTTGCGGCAAATTGCCACGCGCGTATTGGCTTTTGACGAAGGTGCGATTACCGATTACGCCGGCGATTACGCATACTTCTTAGAAAAGAACGACACGGCGGGTGCTCGGGACGCCGCGCTCGAGTCTAAGAAGAAAAAAGTCGAGCAAGATCAAATTGTTTCGAAATCGAAGATGAGCAAGGCAGAAAAGGCACGATTGAAGAAGGAAAAGGCGAAGAACTTCTCGTCAGGAAGCGGCGCGGCGAAAGCAAAGAAGAACGCAGGGCGCTGGAATTAATCGAATGTACATTAGCGATTCACAATCAATTCATTTTAAAAATTCTCAACCTAAATCCATCTAACTTGTGCCTTTACTTTTTCGGCGTGGGTAACACGAACACCGGCCCGGTCTTGGCTCTTCTGCACGCACACGAAGCTCCGCATTCAGAGCGCATCTCGGCAAGATCCGCCGCCCACTGCGAACGTAAACTTAAAGATTTATCTTGCGTCGATTCCGTATCCGCGTCCAAATTCTGACCAGTTCGCGCAACTGCGCGATGTATCGTGCCGCTTGATGAGTCCGGCATGATGAGCTCTTCGACGGCCGTGGCGCATCCTTGTTGAGGGAGCAGTCCCCACACGTTTTTCAATTCCGCGGAGATGTCAAAATGCGCGTCTCCCATGCCCAAGGCGTGCTCGGATCCGTTTGCCGGTACTGGATGATTCTTTGCGTGAATGTGCACGCTCACGTGTCTACTTCCAGGTGCGAATGGCTGAATGAACTCTCGGCACCAATCTGCCGCCTCTCGCTTTGAGATTTCGGAGATTATTTGCGCCACATGACGACCGCGATGAAACTGGTACTTTTGATTCACGAGATGCGCCCAGTGTCGTATGGCTTCTTCGCGTAAGTTGACATCGTCTGCCAATATATCATCGACGACGCTTTGGCGAGTCTTTTCATAAGAAGCGTCATCCATGTTGTCAAGGATCTCGGGAAATGATCGCAAGAAGGCTGCCATGCGACTCGAAACGAAATGCGGCGGGTGGAACGCGGACTCGACGGAAACTCGATAACCCAAGATTTCATGCGTCGAGTCAAACGAGCAGCTCACGCTATAGCCGAGAGTCTCCTTCGTTCTGAGCTGGTCGAAGAGTTTTTCGTGCATGAGCGATTGCATCAAAATGATGAACGCCCGACCTCGCCACGTGCTCTCACCGAGCTGAAAATAGTACAGCACCACGTTATTCGTCTCGTCAGCGTTGATTGCCTTGATGCTAAACAAGTGCGCACCCTGAGGTACGCGCGCGATGCGAGTTTCCGGCCAGCTGTTATCAGGAATCGGCGCGCCTGGAAGGCATGCGCGAATGCGTTCGCCGACGTCGCAGGCTTCATCCTTTGTCAAGTTGCCAATCATCAGACTTTCGACGTGCGCATGCTGCCAAATTCCATCCGCAAACGCTTGCAAATCCGCTGCGGTCATCTCCTGGAGTGCATTTGCTTTGTCCTCTTGCGTCGCGTCCTTTTGCTTGAGCAATACCTCGAGCGCGCGCTTTGCGTGCCTAGCGGGATTCAAGCACAGATTATGGACGTCTCGCAATCTTTCTTCTTTGCGCTTTTCGAATCGATCAGCGTCGATCTTTAACGAAGTCATCGTTTTGAAATACGACAACGCGACCTCGCCGAGCTTGTCGCTCAAACCTTCGAGTGAGAGCACGAAACCAGAATAAGAAGCCGACGCGCCGATGTCGACTTCCATTCCAGCAAGATGCGCAGGGTAATACACGGACTCGTTCACGCAATCTTCCACCATGGCGACGAAAAGCTGGATCAACATCATACCGAATGCACCCTCAGGTACGTGCGGCAGCGATACTTGAAAGTACATGCACGACCGTGGCTGGTTGAATCGGTCATCAAGACGATGCCAGATGCGACTGACTTTGCAATCGTGCACGATCGTGGGTGAAAACAACGCGTCTTTGTGTTCGCTCGCCGGTGATCGTAACCTGAAATCACTCGCAATGTATGGGTTCGGTGATGGATAATGTAAGCGCTCGCCCGCGTCTGCGTTTGCCCAAGTCTCCAACAGCGCCGAATCTAAAGCCTCCTTTTTGTATGGAAAGTTAATCCATCGCTCGTGCTCAACGTTCTCGCCTTCGCCGTTCCACGCATGATTTTGCACGACGATGATGGCCTTTTGAGGCGTCATCAAATCAATAATTTCTCGAATTTCTTCGGGCTTGTACGTTTCAAATAAATCCGCTCCGCGCAAGATGTCTTCGGGGGCGTACTTTCGAATATCTGCCACCAAACGTTCAGAGTACTCGCTCGCGTCTTCGGGTTCGCGAAATCTAAAGTCAATATCAGCCAATTGCTTGATTTCATTCCAAAACCACTCCTGCGGGCCTTTGGCGCGAAGCATATTGACGTACGCGAAAAACAGCCCGATGACATCGTCGACGTGAGTCAAACCATCATCCGTGAGCTTGATCGTAGTGCCAAAGAGCGCGCCGGCGGTAGACGAATCAATCCCACCTGCGCCCACACCCGAACGCAAATCGCTCGCCCATCCTCGACGCTTCAGCTCAGCAAACAAAGAACCGTGTCCTTCGTGTCCGATCAAGGTCTCCATGTAAGTCGCCGACTTGTGCTTGTAATTCTTTTGCGTCCAAGCCGGGAGTTCGTGCGTGATAGAAACGTGTTGACCATCCTTCACTTGCGTCGTTAACACGCGGATGGGTACCGCGTTCGCATACGGTGAAGAATGCGCGATGTTTAAATCAATCACTTCATCCCCGTCGTCGCGCATGTCACCGAAAATCTCTACGATCCAACTCTCAAGTTCGTCCAAATCCTCCGCCCCGACGAGCGCAATTGACATGCGCTTGGCGTGATAATGCCTTCTCCAGTGCTCCAACAACACGTCACGCATGCGACCTTCCTTATACGGCGGGCTTTGTGTCAACGACGCGCGGTTACCCCATCCAAATTTCGTGTATGGGTGCCCTTTCGCCGCCAGCGACGATAACAACAACTCGGCGCGCACCGTATCGTTATTCACCACGCGCTCGAACTCGCTCTCCACCGCCGTCACCTCGCGATCGACGCTGTCCAGCTTCACCAACGGATTGACAAAGAACCCACTGAATATCTCCAGCGCCTCTCGTAGATTCTTCGGATTGCATTCGAAATAAAAAATCGTATTCTCGCTATCCGTCGACGCGTTGTCCGAGCCCCAGTGCTCGTTCAACCACTCGCCGAAGAAATTCTCCCCCGGGTACTTTTCGCTTCCCATGAACACCATGTGTTCGAGAAAGTGCGACAACCCATCGCACTCGTCCGTATCCGCGAAGTAGCCGACGTCGAACGCGATCGAACACGCCGCCAGTTTCATTCCGCCGCCGCTCGAGCCGCCGCCGTCGTCGGAATCGTCATCACCCTCCTCCTCCTCCCCATCCGTGTCTTCGTCGTGATCCATCCCCGACGCATCCTCGCTGGCCGAACCATCGTCCTCGCTCGCGCCCGCGCCGGCGCCGTCGTCGTCCGCGCCGCACAGCGTCGCGTCTGAAATCAGCAACACTTCCAAACCATTGCTCAGGCGGCATCTTCTGTACTGCTTCTCGTCGCGTTCGGGCGTCACCACGCGCGCCAATCGCGTCACCGACATCGTTCACCGCGCGCACCACCGACGACGCGCGATCTCGGTCGTCAAAAGCGCGCGACGGAGCGGAGACGCGTCGCCGTTTGACGCCGAAACGTCACTCCGAAGCGCGTCTTCGTCGTCCTCATGCGCGCCAACGGCGCTCGCGCGTCGCCGCGCGCCGCGCCGACGCATCCGAGGCATAAAAAGCACCGCGCACCGTCGATTCGCGCGATCCGCGCGTCCGCCATCGGGCCGAGCGCGAAGTCAACGATCGATGCGTTGAATGAAAAGTTTGCCATCCCGGGGTCGGTGACGTTCGAAAACGGTCGCGGTGACCTTCCGACGGCGCTGCTGACGCATAAAAACGGATCCACGTCGCGCGTGTACCTATTCGGCGCCACGGTGACGTCGTGGACGCAGCCGAGCGGGGATGAGGTGTTGTACGTGCGCCCGGACGCGGCGTTCGACAAGACGAAGCCCATCGGCGGCGGCGCGCCGTTGTGCTTTCCGCAATTCGGCCCGGGCGCGATGCAACAGCACGGATTCGCGCGAAACGTGGATTGGGAGGTCATCGGAACGTCTGCGGACGTGAATCCGGATGATCCGGAACCTGCGGTGATGATGCGATTGAAGCCGAACGAGTACACGCGAGCGATGTGGGACGAAGCGTTTGAGGCGACGTACGAGGTGACTTTAAGACGGGAGAAGCTGAAGATGGAGCTGTGCGTGAAGAATACGAACGAAGAAACGAGTGGAAAAGCGATTGATTTCACCGCGGCTATTCACACGTACATCGAGGTGACGGATTGTGCCAACGCGGGGGTGTTCGCGCGCGGTTTGTCGGGAAAGACGTATCTGGACAAGAACGTCGACGCGAACGATCCGCCGAAAAAAGTGCAAGATTCGAGAGACGTGTTCTTCGGGTTAGATCTCGTTGATCGCGTGTATCTTGATACTGAGCCGGAGACGTTGTTGCACGTCGGGAGTGGGGCGGCGGTGAGCGTGGAAAACACCGCGGGGTGGACGGATACGGTGATTTGGAATCCGCACACGAACATGAAGGAGTGTTATAAAAACTTTTGTTGCGTCGAGAGCGCGGCGGTTTCGAGACCGGTCGTCGTGGCCCCGGGTAAGGTTTGGCGCGCGGAAACGAATCTAACCGTGATTGACGTCGTCTCGAACGATGTATAATGTAATACGCGAGCAAGCAATTCTATCACAAATTCCTCTAGGCTAGCGATCGGCACCGTTCCCGATTCGAGCGTGGCAGACGACGACGCTGATGTCGTCCTTCTTTCCGCCGCTATACACCATGTCGAAATGCTCCGTCGCGGCGAGAGAATACGGTGTCGTTCGCGATTTATCCATGCTCACCTCGTACGCTTTCGAGAGCAAATTCCTCGCCGCGACGTCCATGAGTCTCTCGTCGATGGACGCGCCCTCGGCGACGGACGCTTCGACGCTCTCCAGCACTTCGACTTCGCTCAGGTTATCCCACAACCCGTCCGAACCGAGGACGACGATGTCGCCATGTTCGAGATATAACTTTGTGCGCATCGCATCGCTCGCCTTATCGCTCGCTTCGTGATGTCCGAGCTGAAATGGACAGCCGAAATCGTGCTCTTGCGGCGGGCTGCGATGCGCGCAAAATCGCGCCCCCGGTTCGCCGCGAATGAGCATGAATCCGCTATCACCGACGTTCGAGCCGTATAGCAAACCGTGTTCGCTATCGATGACGACCACGCACGCCGTGGTACTTCCCTTCATGCCCGCCGCGGTCACTTGCTCGTACGCGTGCGTGAGCATGGCGGTCGGTCGATTCTCTTTCCCCGACCGCAACGCCTCGGCGGCGTGGTTCATGAGTAATCGACTGTACTCGCCCGCGTCGATACCTTGCCAACGCCACAAGTACACACCGTCGGCGATCCCCATGCCCATAGTGTTATCTGGTCCACGCGCGGTGAAATACGCGTCCTCTCCTCCGTGTCCGTGCGTTCGTCGCACGAGCGCTCGCATGCCCTCGCGCTTCATCTTTTCCGGATGCGGTACCGCCGCGCCGCTCGCCACGCACTCAAATTCCCCGCGTTCTTTACGAATGTCCCCTTCCATCCACAACGGCGTGCGAATCTCATCCGGTGACTTCGCCTCGAGATCTTGCGTAAACGGCCCCGATTTCCCATCCCCCGCATCGCTCTGCCCGAACCATCTATGACACGGAAAGAACCATTCGTCTCCCGTGCTCTCGCACGTCACCTTGATGTCCTCCAAAAACCACCCCCGCCCAACCGACGTGAGCTCAGGCACCAATCGCACGCGCGTCCGTTTCAAATCTCCCAATCTCGCGCTGCTCGCGATTCGAAACGGCAGGCTCGACGCCCTCGAAAACGTCGGATTTATCCCGCTTTCGTACTCCAGCGCCACCGGATACGTCAACCCGTCGCCGCCGACGAACGTCAACTCCACCCGCCCGCTCGTCCCCGCGCCTCGATTTCGCCCCGTCGTCACCTCTACTCGATATTTTCCCGACGCCTTCTCTAAGTCTCCGGCCGCGATCACCACGTTCGCTTGTCGCGGGGTGAGGCTCGAGACGTATTCCTCGTACTGCGCGCTCCGGCCCGCCGCGCTCCCCGCGCCCGCCGCGCCGCGGTCGTCGTAGTCCAGATCCACCCCCAGCCCGACGCCGCCGTCGTCGTGCACGTTCACGAGTCTTTGGTGTCGATGCGGCGACGTCGGCGTCGGCCCGCGCGCGTCGTCGTCGTCGCGCGCCGTCGACAGCGCGTTGAATCGCCAACTCGTCCCAGCCTCGACGACGCTCGAGATTCTCGTCGCGCGCGCGACTCTCGCGCCCGCGCGTCGCGCGATCGACGCGAACGACATGGCGCGACGCCGCCGCGCGCGCGCGACGCGTCGCGACGTCGACGCGCTTCGCTCTGCGGCGATTGGTCGCGCGTCGCGAGTAATCGCATCGGCACAAATCGTCGCGCGTCACCGACGCGACGCGTCGCGCGCGCTCCCGATCGCTTCGGAGCGGTAGAATCGCGCGCGCGCGATGCCGTCGACCGCGAAATCGCCGTCGAAACGCGCGGATGACGTCGCGGAGCTGTCGAAAGCGTTGAAACTGTTGAGCTCCAAACAATCGGACGACGACCGCGCGAACGCGCAGCGCAGACACGTCCTCCGACGCGTCCTGAACCTGCTCACGATCGCGGTCGACGTGTCTAAACTGTTCCCAGACGTCGTGCTGAACGCGCACACCGTGGACGTGGCGTGTAAGAAGTTGATTTACGCGTACATTTGCCACCACGCGCGGCGCGAACGGGAACTGGCGACGCTGGCGGTGAACGCGCTGCAAAAAGATTGCGCGAGCGCGAATGAAACGATACGGGGATTGGCGATACGAAGCATCGCGGGATTAGGGGTGGATGATTTGATCGAGTACGCGACGGCGTGCGTGATGGCGGGGTTGAGAGACGCCGGAGGGTATCCGCGAGCGGTGGCGGCGATGGGGGCGCTCAAGGTGTACGATTTGAATCCAAGCGCGGTGCGGGAGACTGGGATACTGGATGCGCTGCGAGAAATGCTGGTGAACGATACCGACGCGGGAGTGGTGGGGAATTGTTTGATCGTGTTGAGGGAGATTGACGGGATCGAGTCGTTGGCGACGAAGCCCATCGTGTACGCTTTGATTAATAGAATTAAATCGTTTAGCGAGTGGAACCAGGCGTTGATTTTGGAGTTAGTGGGGGCGTATGAGATTCAGAACAAAGATGAGACTTTTGACATCATGAACGCGCTCGAGTCGAGGCTGAGCGCGCCGAATTCCGCCATCGTTTTGGGCACGGTGAAGGTTTTTTTGAACATTACGCTCGAGATGCCAGACGTGCATCAACAGGTGCTGGAGCGCATCAAGGCGCCGTTGTTCACGCTAGCGAACGGCGGAACAGTGGAAACGAGCTACGCGGTGTGGGCTCACGTGCGGTTGTTGGTGAAACGCGCCCCCATCTTGTTCTCGACTGATTACAAGAACTTTTATTTCCGCGGGAGCGATTCAGGGGCGGTGAAGAGTTTGAAGCTTTCGATGCTCGTAGCCGTCGCGGATGCGCAAAACACATACGACATCGTCACCGAACTCACTGAATACGTCACCGACGCGGATATCGGTATTGCGCGCGCCGCCGTGCGCGCGGTGGGGGAAATCGCACTCTCGGCGGCGGATGATTTGGAAGGCATCGTCGACCGCTTGTTGCAATACTTTGATTTAGACATCGAGCACGTGACAGCGGAAACGATCATTTCGGTGGTAAATGTCTTGCGCAAGCGTCCAAAGTACGCGGTACAGTGCGTTCAGGCGATCAAGAACATCGATCTGATTGACGTCGTCCCGTCTCGCGCGCGCGGCGCCTTGGTGTGGATGTATGGCGAGTACGGCGAAGATATTCCGCTCGCGCCGTACTTTATCGAGCCTGTACTCACAAACTTTGGCGATGAGCCGAGCGCCAATGTGCGATCACAACTGCTGTCGAGCGCGATGAAGCTCTTCTTTAAGCGCGCACCGGAGATGCAAGCGATGCTCGGCGCCGCCTTGCTTGCGGGCTCGTGCGACACAAACCAGGAAGTGCGCGACTTGGCCAGTTTGTACTATCGCCTGTTAGAGCGCGATGTGCGCGCGGCGGAGAAAGTAGTGAACTCGCGTGATAAGTCATCGCCGATTTACACCTTCAAAGAAACCGTGATAGAGGATGAGACGTTTGACAAGGTGTTCAACGAATTCAACACATTGTCCGTGCTGTACGAACGTCCAGAAGTGACGTTTGTGGACCCGGACGCGTTCACTCGTCGCGCGCGCGTGGATGCCGACGAAATGGACGACATCGCCGCGGGCGGTGGTGGCTCATTGATCGACCACTCGATGGATATGATTGACCTGGGGGACACCGACGAGGAAAAGGCGTCCGCCAGCGGCGGTTCGGCGGTGGATTTGCTCTCGCTCCTCGACGTAGACGTACCGGCGGCGCCCCAATCTGTCGATGCGCCGCCGGCAGTATTCGCGCTCGATCCACTACCAGCGCTCGATTCGACGAGCTTTCAAATGAAGTGGACGTCCGCCGCAGTGGTGGCGACGGGATTGCAAGCGACGCTGCGATCGAACGCGCTCGCGAGCGCGGCGCAAGTTACGCAACATCTCGCACCTCGAGGCGTCGCCACCATGGCGAGCGGTGGACCGTCGAATGCGATGAAGTTTTATTTCTACGCCATCGATAATGGAAACCGCGAAATCTTTCTAGTGGAAGCGCTCATCGACGCCACGGCGCGTGCGGCGACGTTTACGGCGAAGTGCGACGGCCGCGGGACGAATTTCGTCGCGTTTCAACGTCTCTTCGCCGAAGCGTTGTCATCGATTCCTTAGTCGCAAACTGTAACTGTCACACCAACCGCGCATAAAACAGAAAGCATAATATTATTACACACAAGCAAAGAAGTGCGAGAGCGGTACACGCAAAACAAACAAACAAAAAACGGACGAGCGCGACCGTCAGATTTGATGGACGACGACCATGTGCGACGCGGTTTGATACGCGGTGTCCGTGATGCGCTCCGCGAGGGCCGCAAACAAATCCATGTCGCTTAGAGCCGAAGGCTTCACGCGCATAAGCTCGTCCATGCCGACGGAGTCGCATCGCTTGGTTGCAAAGTAGTTGAAAATAAACTCTCTCGCGTCTTCAACGTTTGATGGCTTCGCGTCAACTTTCGACGACTTGGCCTCACCTTTGTTCTTACGCAAACGCTCGATCTCCGCATCCTTTATCGCCAATTCCGAACGGATACTCCACGATTCCTTCGCCGTTTCCAAAAGTTCACGACCGAGCTCGCTCACGGTCTTCTGCACCGCCACTTGCTCGCTCGCCAGCGCCGCGCGTTCCGAGTCCATCTGCCGCGCATTCTTCTCCGCCAATCGTTTATCTTCGCTCAACGTCTCCACACGATCGTGCGCTTCCCGCAACGCCTCCCGCAGCGCCCGAATCTCCTCCTCCGCCGTCGGTCCCTTCGACGCGCCGCTCGACAGCAAATTTGAAAACAATCGAAACACATTTTGGCGGGAAAGCATACCGCCGCCCCTCCGCCGCGCGCCCGCCGCGCGCGCGTCGTCCGCGCCGCCGAGCCGTTTCAAACAATCGTTTTCCTTCCCTCGCGCCGTTTTCGGCGTCGCGGGCGAGCCGAATCGATCGCCATCGCACGGCGTTCGCGGCGCGAGCTCGACGCGCGCGCCATCGTTCGGCGTTTTCGGCGTTCCCGGCGCGCGTCGCGCGCGCTTCGCGTCCGACGCGACCGCGGCGGGGGTGTCGAACATCGCGCGTTTGTTCGCGCTCGTCGTCATGGCGTCGTCGTCGAGTCGACGCGGCGCGCAGTGCGGCGTCGTCGCGAGCGCGTCCCACGTCGTCGTCGGGACGACGCCAGTGGACGACGCGCGTCGTCGAGCGACGAACGAGCGCGCGCGCGGATCGCTCGCGAACGCGCGCGACGCGCCGGCGCGTCGAGCGCGCGCGCGATGGACGACGGGCATCGCGAGAAGCGCGCGAAGCTCGAGCCGCCGGCGCTCGCGAACGAAAGGTTCGAGGCGTATTACGCCGCGCAGGGCGTGTGCGAAGACGCGGGCGACTTTCGAGCGATGATGGAGGCGTTTCGAAGACCGCTGCCGCTGACGTTTCGACTGAACGCGTCGACGGCGCTCGTGGAGGCGGTGCGGAGGAAGCTGGAGGGCGACGTGTTGCCGGCGCTGAAGCGCGAGGCGTCGATGAAGCCGCCGAAGTGCGTCGCGTGGTATCCGGATCGTTTGAGCTGGCAGATAGATATATCGCAGAGCGCGTCGTTGAAACAGAGTGAATCGCGCGGCGTGCTCGGGTTGCACGCGTTTTTGAAGAGCGCCGGGGAGACGGGGGCGCTGACGAGGCAAGAGTTGGTTTCGATGATTCCGCCGTTGTTTTTAGAGGTGAAACCGAAGCATCGCGTGATCGATATGTGCGCCGCGCCGGGAAGTAAGACGTCACAGTTATTGGAGATGTTGCACGGCGCGACGAACGCTGGGGAGACGCCTCGAGGGGTGGTGGTAGCGAACGACGCGTCTTTACAGCGAGCGAATTTGCTCACGCATCAGTGCAAGCGAAGCAACTCCCCGGCACTCGTCGTGACGAATCATCAGGCGCAGTTGTTTCCAATTTTACACGACGCCAAGGGAAAGAAAATTAGGTTCGATAGAATTTTAGCCGACGTCCCGTGCAGCGGTGATGGGACGCTGCGGAAATCGCCCGACCTTTGGAAGAAGTGGAACGCCTCGAGCGGGGTGGATTTACACACGCTTCAGCTTGAGATCGCCACCCACGCCTTGCGCTTGCTCGAAGTGGGTGGGCGTTTAGTCTACTCGACGTGCAGTTTGAACCCATTGGAGAATGAGTCCGTCGTCGCGGCGCTGTTGAAGCGCGCGAAAGGCTCTGTGGAGCTCGTCGACGTCTCGAAGAGCTTGCCCGAGCTTAAGCGACGACCGGGGATGAAGAGATGGAAAGTCGGTGATATATACGGATGGCACGACTCTTTCGAAGAGACTGGGAAGAAACGCATGAAAACCGTGGCGAAGACGATGTTTTGGAACCGAGAGTATGACGCGATGCCGCTCGAGAGATGCGTTCGAGTATTTCCCCATCTTGACGATACGGGTGGATTTTTCATCACCGCGTTGAAGAAGACGGCCGAGTTGCCTCCGGAGATGGAGCAAACGCCGCAAATGGACGCAAACAAGACTTATAGAATGGAGCGTGCGAATGAGCAGTGGAACGAAAAGAAACGTGTGGCGCCGGTGATGAAGGTTGAAGACAGATCCATCGTGAAGAGCATCAATAAACATTACGGCGTGCAAGACGCGCTCGATCTGGACGACGCGTTGATGACGCGTCAGCACTCCGACCTTCCGGGTGTCACTCCAAAGCGTCTATATTACTTGTCCGACGGCGCACGAAAAGTGTTGACGGCGCGGGGAAAGGATGGCAAGAACGCTGGTTTGCAGGTCGTTGCGTGCGGCGTTCGTGCGTTTGAACGTCAAATCGTCGACGGCGTCGAGTGCGCTTATAGAATCACGCAAGAAGGCCTCGACACCGCACTGCCATGCTTAAAGAAGCAAATCGTCCGCGTTCGTGCGAGCGAGCTGGAAATCATTCTCGCGCGGCAGCAAGACGAAAACGTGGGCGCGAATTCGTCGTCGCGATCGAGCTCGGACGACGTCCCCGAGGAAATCACGAATGCGAAATCCATCGAACATCTAAAAAAGGTGTCCGATGGGTGCGTGATTTTAGTCCCTAAAGCAAGAGACGACGACACAGAAACCGAGGCCAAGGCTCTGGCCGTCGCCGCGTGGCTCGGCCGCGGTAAAAAAGGGAAATCGATCTCGGTGTTGGCCAGCAAAGCGAGCGGGGGACAGTTATTGTATCAACTTCGCGATTGTATGTCGCGCGGCACGGTGGTGTGAAAGAAGAGAAAATTTTGTATTCGTATCGTTAGGATCATCGTAGCTTGAACCGTACCCTGGGGCGCTCTGTTAACGACCTCGTCCGTATCCGCGCGTCCCCGCCGTTCGCAGCGTGCGCGATCTTCGCGGATTCGCGCGCCCGAATCGAGCTGACGCGAGTAACTTTCGCGCCGGCGCCGGCGCTGGCGACTCGGCGTAATCGTCGTACAACGCTTCATTTTCTTCTTCGATTTCCACGTCAACGGACAGATCGCCGTCGGGCTCAACTTCGACTTCTCGCGAATCGCACTCGAATCCAGTTTCTGGTCGCTCCTCGTCGGACAAGCCGCACGCATACTCGCTCGGTGCTCCGGGATACGGCGTCTCCATCAGGCAGTTTTCTGGGTACATGAATTCACACACCGTGACGTTCACCGTTTTTTGCGAATTCATGAAACCGCTCGATGCGGGTATGAAGACGCCCACTGCGACGAAACACGCCCGCGTCGGCGGCGTCAGTCGCGCGCGAAAATCAATATTAAACACAATCGTTCTCAAACGCACCGAGAACTTTATCGCGCGAGAACGTCGGCGCGACGATAGCTCCCGCGCCCTCTATCGGTTCGCCCGTGGTCGCGTTCGTCATCGTGTACTCAAAGTTCGCCATTTCGTCCTTCCAAAAATCCCGCAGCATGTCCTCTTTCGTATCGTCATCGTCCGCCTCAGCCGCGAGCGCGCCGGACGCGAGGACAAGAAGCGCGCATAGCGTCGCCGTGAAAATTTTCATCGTTCAATCTCGATCGTCGTTCGGTCGAAAGCTCGCGCTGACGCGCGTCTGTACGTCGAATTATGCCGACACATGGTCCAATGTGTGTCCCACACGGTCCCACACTGTTCGCCTCGCATGGCTTCAACCGCGCGCTCGCTCGCGAGTCACGCGCCGCCGACCGCGCGCGCGCGTCGAAGCGACACCATCGTGTGTCGCGCGAGCAAACGCGATCGCGATCGCGCCCGTCAGTGCTGGTTACAGACGTCAAACGTGCAGTGCGTGCAGACGGCTGCTGAATTAGCTCTAACCACCACGGTGGTTTGCGCGGCGCGCGACGCCGAGACGTTCGCAAAGTCGGTGAATTGCGAATTACTCGTCGCCGAAGACGATGGTTCGATCGTCGATCGCGTCCAAGGCGCGCGCAGAGGCGCGTTCGCGGTGATAAGATCGCCAGAGGAGTGCGCTCGCGCGGCGGCGGCGGCGGCTTCGAGACGGGACGGCGACGTGTTGGTCATGGACTGCGTCGATGGTTGGTCCATCATTCCCGCAGAAAATTTAGTCGCGGCGTTTGCGGGAACGCCGATAGACAGGGCGCTGTTCGCGTGCGTGCACGACGCCGCGGAGGCTCGAGTGATGCTCGAGGCGTTGGAGACCGGCGTCGACGGCGTGTGCTTGCGGACGAACGACCCGGCGGAGGTACGCGCGTTAGCCGATGCGATGCGCTCGTTCGGTGGGGAATCGAGTGAAAAATTAGAGTTGGTGCCCGCGCGAGTGACTGCGGTGAAACGCGTGGGGGCTGGTGATCGATGCGCCGTGGACGCGGCGACGAACTTTGAGCTCGGCGAGGGCATGCTGGTGGGATCGTTCGCGAGCGGTTTGTTCTTGATTCACGCGGAAAACATCGAGTGCGGCTACGTCAACACGCGTCCATTTAGGGTCAATGCGGGCCCGACGGCGTCATACGTGCGCGCCCCGAACGGTAAAACGTCCTACCTGAGCGAGCTGCGATGTGGAAGCGAAATCCTCGTCTGCGCCGCCGACGGCCGAACGCGCGTGGCCAACGTCGCTCGCGTCAAAATGGAGCGTCGTTCGATGCTTATGATCGAAGCCGACCACCCGAGCGGGCCCGACGTCGGCACGCTCGCCGTTTTACTTCAAAACGCCGAGACGTGTCGTCTCGTCCGTCCCGGCGGCGCGCACGTCTCCGTCGCCGAGCTCGTCCCCGGCGACGAGGTCCTCGTCGTCTGCGATCGCGTCGCTCGTCACACCGGCGTCGCCGTGGAAGAAGACGCCTGGCTCGAGCGTTAGCCCGGCGCGCGCGCATCTTCGGCCCGCGTGCATTATTTAACGAACGAATCCATCCAAAAAATCCGTAGAGACGAGTCCGTCGACGCGCGACGCCGCGAATCGAATCCATCCGTCGAATCGAGCCGCCGTCGCGCCGCCCGGACGGTTGAGGGGGACGATGCCCGCGGCCCCATCGCGTCAGTTTACATCGCGCGCACCGCCCCCACGCGCGCGTCCGCGACGCCCGCGAGAGAAACGTGCGTCGCGGGCGCGCACACGCGCGACGGGCGCATGTCGTCGATCGTCGGCGACGCGTAGAGACGAAACCGTCGACGCGTTGCGAAATGCCGAAAGAGCCGCGGCCTCGTTTCGCGCGCGTGCGGCGCGCGCTGACGCTCGCGACGCTCCTCGCGCTGTCGGCGACGGCATTGATAACGCCCGCGTCCGCGCAGACGTGCGCGGCGGGACAGTTCATCGATGACGGCGCGTGCGCGGACTGCGCGGCGGGGACGAGCGGCGACGGGACGGCGACGTCGTGCGCCGACTGCGGCGTCGGAAATTACGCCACGGGCGCGAACGCGGTGTGCCAGTGGGACGTCGCCACGGATTGCGCGGGGAACGCGATAGATGAGGCGAATTGGGTGACGGCGCTGCAGGAGGCGTATCAGGCGAGTCACGGGCTGGACGGGTCGAAAATCGCGGCGACGTGCGCGTACGCGGAGGGCGGGTTGAGCTTTTTTAAAGAGCAAGCGGCGACGTGCGTGATCCCGCTGCCGGATTCGGGGACGATGACGTTGACGTGCGCGCCGTCAGTGAGCCCGACGGGCACGATCGGGATGGTGTGCGAGACGGCTGGGCAAGCGGACGGATTCGTGTCGGGGTGCGGGGAGGTGACGAATAACGGTGCGGGATTGGACAACGAGGGAACGACTGTGACGTGCGTTTTCGAGGGAAAGCAGTCGTCGTGCTCGCAGTGTCCGGCGGGTACGGAGTGTGAATTGTTGAAGACGTCGATCGCGGTGCCGTGTCCGGCGGGAGAGTACAACGGCGCCGCGGGAGGATCGTGCGCGCCGTGTCCGGCGGGCTACAAGTGTGCGAGCGCGGCGACAATCACGCCGCAGTCCTGTCTCGCGGGTACATCGTCCGCGCAGGGATCGCTCGAATGTTCGACGTGTGATGCTGGCACGTTCGCGGCGTCGGCGGCGTCAGCGACGTGCACAAGCTGTACGGCGGGCTACAAGTGTGAATCGCCGGGCACGGTGACGCCGGAGATTTGCGCCGCGGGGTCGGCGGCAGCCGAGGGAAGTTCGACGTGCTCGGCTTGTTTGGCCGGGACATATGCGGCTACTGTGGGAAGTACGTCGTGCTTGCCATGTCCGGCTGGTTACAAGTGCGAGTCGACTGCGGAAAGAATTACGCCTTCGGCGTGTCTCGCTGGATCGTACGCAGAGGAGGGATCGACGTCTTGCGAACTGTGTGATATCGGCACGTACCAGCCCAGCTCTGCGTCAGGAAGCTGTCTAGCGTGCCCGGTGGGTAAGTCGTGCCCGACCGAAGGGCTCACTGCGTACCAGGAGTGCGGCGCGGGCACCTACAGCGGCTGGGCTCTCAAGGATGTCGCCGTTGCGTTTGCGAGGCCTTACAACGACACCGACCCACTTCGGCAGCCGACCGCGGCGGCGTCCGGCGCAGGATGTGTAACGTGTCCTGAAGGCTACTCGTGCGCCGATGGAGCGTCCGCTCCGGCTTTGTGTCCGATCGGCACGCAGTCTTACGCAGGCGCGCAGGCGTGCTCAAATTGTACCGCGGGATCGGCGTGTCCCACGCCGCTTCCGGGTGATCAGACGCAGTGCCAAGCGGGAACGTTCAGTTTAGGGAGAGCTGCAGCGTGTACTGAGTGTGATCCAGGGCGCTACTGCACGGATACAACGCAGGACATACAGCTGAACTGCGCGTTAGGATTTTATAGTTACGGAGGCGCCGTGAGCGCGTGCACGAGGTGCGAAGTCGGCAAACAATGCCCTGCGACGGACGGTAGTGGTAATGCCGATTGTGCGCCCGGGACGTTCAGTGAAGGTGGTCAGACACATTGCTCGTTCTGCCCACCAGGGCGGTATTGCAACGACACGAGTTCGGCGACGGCGCAGTACGACTGCGCGAAGGGGACGTACAGCTTGGGCAGTGTCAGTGCTTGCAGCTCGTGTCCTGCTGGAACGTTCGGGCTCACGACCGCCGCGGTCTCGGACGAGGACTGTACTAAGTGTCCTGCCGGAATGTACAGCACGGCGACTGCGGCGAGCGATTCGAGCACGTGCGTATTGTGCCCGGTGGACACCAGCTGTCCCAACGCAGGCACCGTCACGCCGACGCCGTGTGCGAGCGGTTCTGGAACTTTCGGTGACGTCGGGCAGACGTCTTGTGGACTTGCCCCACCGCCACCGAACCCACCACCCTCTCCTCCACCATCACCACCGCCGCCATCGCCGCCGTCGCCGCCGCCGCTCAACGTGACGATCAACGTCCCTGAGATTTCTTTGCGATTACAAGGAAACGTCGAAGGTTGGACGGAGACCGACGCGACCGCGTTCAAAACTGGTATAGCGAGCGCACTGAGTGACGGAACAACCGCAAACGATGTTGAAATCCTGGGAATCAAACAAGGCTCGGTGATCGTTGTGTTTACGATCAATTCGCTCGCGATGTTGCCAACGAGTTACGGCGGCGACTGGAATCAAACGTACCTCTCGCAAGCGGTGACGAAGATTTCGGACGCCGTGACGGCGAGTACGCTGAACGTAGGCGCAGTGCCTTTGTCATTACCGTCAGTTGATTGCGCAGCGGGCTCATACGTGAGTTCATCCGCGAGCGCCGCAGTGCGAGAGTGTTCTTTGTGCAATCCGGGCTCGTATTCCACGACGACGAACGCTGCGCAGTGTTTGACGTGCGGTGCGGGCACGGCGACTGGCTTTCGTGGATCGACGGGTTGCCCCACGTGTGTGCCCGGCACAGTGGCACCACTAACAGGAGCGTTGGAGTGTGCTCTGTGCCCGCGCGGGACGATTCAACCCGCGAGCGGCATGACGTCTTGCGTGCAATGTCAAGATAATTTCTTCGCGGGGTCGTTTGGATCCGTCGCGTGCGTGGCGTGTCCATCGGGATTCGTTAGTGGCGCTCCTGCGTGGGTCGGGGAAACGCCTCGCATGCGTGCTGACGGTGTTTTGAGCGTAGAGGTGCAGGAAGCCATTGATGGCGTGCGGTGCATCCCCGACGGCACGTACGAGCTTCCTCCACTACCGCCGCCACCGCTCGGAGTGCGCGAAGCCGACAAGACGTCGTGGACCGTGGGAGGCATCGCTCTCTCCGTGTACGGCATAATTCTTTGGATAATTTCTAGACGGATATGGGCTCGAGAAAAGCTCACACTTCAGTACGCCGAAAACGAATCTTTCGTGGACGCTATCACACCGTTGATGGAAAACACGGCGGCGTCTCGCGGCACCATAAAGGAATTTGAAGACGAAGACTTGCGCTATGCTATCGATTGCTTTCGAAGAGGTGGTATCGAAGAAGCCGAAGAAATTTACGCGCGAATGGCAGAGAGGAATCCGGGAAACGCCGATATCATGCACGGCTTGGCCATCTGTCGCGCATTCGCCGGTGATACCGAGTATGCGCACGCGTTTGCGCAACGGAGTGCAAGTCTTACCCTGACAGCGCAGCGGCAGATTACGCTCGGCAATATTTTCCTCGCTCAAGGCAAGCTCGCAAAGGCGAGCACGGTGTACGCGATGGCAATTCGTCGCGATCCGGTGAGCGCGGTCGCGCACTTCAACATCGGCAACGCGCACTTCTTGGCGGGCGATGCGGCGAGCGCGCGCGTGAGCTATCTCGCCGCGCTCGATCGTGAACCGAATTACTTCAAGGCTTTGTACAATCTCGCAATCGTCATCGACTCCATTGGTTCTGTGGGTGAGGCAAAAGAATGGATGAAACGCGCCGTCGACTGCCGTCCGAATGATTCACGCGCGACGTACGCCCTCGCGCTGTTGTACGTTAAGCTTGGACAATGGAAGAAAGCCGAATATCACTTTGAACAGACGTTGAACCTCGACGCCAAGCACGCTCCGTCGCAAGTTAAGCTCGGGAACTTGGCCTTCAGGCGAGGCGACTTCCAGCGCTCCGGGGCGAATTACCTTAATGCGTTGGAAGTTGATCCGGGCAACGTCGAGGCGTTGACGAACTTGGCCATGCTCGATTGGTGCAAGGGACTATTGAGCGCGTGCAACGAGCAACTCAGGCTGGCGTTGACGATTAATCCGAGTTACTATCCGGCGCTGTACAATCTCACGCTTACTCGACTCTCTCAAGGTCGAATCGAGGATTGCATGAAATATTATCAGCGCACACGCGCGTGCGCAGACAGTTCGGCTTTGTCCAAAACGCAAATGTTCAATCTGAGTATGGCACTTGCGGAACTCGACGAGTTGGACGACGCAGACGTGCCAGAGGAATTCACGCCAAACACCGTCGAACATCAGCTCATGAAGATTGCACTGGCAAAGATACAACCGGCGGCGACAACAGACGATGGCAAGAGTTCGAAACCCGCGACGACAAAACAGACGTTGAACCCGATCGTCGCGACCGCAGACGTCGAGCCGCAGCCGCCAAAGATGAAGCGTTCGAACACCACACGCGTGTACGAATCTCTCGTGTTTATCTCAGACGCGATGAAGTTTCCCGAACGCCTGGAAGCATGTGCGCTCGACGACACGTGCGTTATCTTGTACGAGCACGACGTCAACAGTGCGATGCTTTGTAGAAAGCTCATCGCGAAGGCTAAGGAGAGACTATCGACAGCCAGTGGCTTGCAACCTGTAGAGCGCGTCGCCGTCATCGCGCCAACATTCCCGGGTGGTGTGCGCTTGGGCGACGACGTGATCATGGACAAGAGAACAGTGATGCAGACTGGTGACATTGCGTTATTCCTCAAAGGTCTCAACGAGATTCTCGGCTTGCAGCAGTGGCGAGGCAAACGTCTCGACTTCTTGACTCTCGACTACTCCCTCGAAGAAAACGTGAGTTTGTTGCGCATGATCAAGTATGAGCATCAATTTGAGTGCGAAGTTTCGTGCAGCGACAAGATGGAATCATCCGAAACGTACGATTTGACGGCAGAACAACTCAAAGCGATGCAAGGCGCCGCTGGTGGCGCGTGGGCGTGCTTACGTTACTTCGTCGCGGGCTCGCTCAAGGATTGGGCCGCGTTGCCGCAAGCGCCGCCGCGACACAAGGTGATAGAAGCATCTGGTGGCGGTTTACTCGCGCTCAAGGAGAGTGAAGAAGAAAAAGTGAAAGTTTCATGGCGCACGGCGGCGAAAATGGCCATGTCGATCGCGCCTAAGGCACAGACTATCGTTCCGATGGCAAAGGCGAACATTGAGCCGCCGCCTGCGGTACTAGCTCCAGCCGAAGTCGACGTGTTCGGCATACGCCGTACAAAAAAGCATCAGCCTACGTCGCGCACGAAGTCGCACATAACCCACGTAGACATCGAGGTCATGACGCACATGCCCGTGGCAAAGTTCAAGTCTCACGCGACGCAACTCTTTTTCTGCAAAGAAATCGCCGTCGAGCTCGGCGTCGACGTCAACAGAGTGCGCGTGGCGCGCACGGATGACATCGCAGATACCGTCACCGTCCGCATCACAGAACGACGTGACGGTAGCGATGAAGGTGGTCCTTTGGAAATACTCGTAAAGAAACTTCAAAACGCCATCAAGGATGGATATTTCATCATCGACGAAGCGTTTGGCGAAGTCGACGTCATGGGTGTGTTTTGGCCTCCGGCTGACATTCCCGAAGACGACGACGGCGAAGAAGCAGTGAGTGTGGTAAGCGAAGTTTCCAGCGGTGGTGAAACGCGCGCATCGCACGACGAAAATGCGACACCGCACCTAAGCGAGTTCACCGACTTCGACGTCTCGGACACCGTCGGGCGCAAGACTGCGTTCACCGTCGCCTCTGCATCTTTGGAACCGACGCTGAGTGCGAGGTCGCTCGAGCCGACGAGCGTACGACAAACACCGCTTACGTCGACGATTCCCGCGCAAGATTTCGTAGAGATCGAGTATAACGACGCCGACGGTTCGCGGGAATCACGCGCGCGATGGGATTTCGATCGAAACATTGCAAATTTACGCAACGAGCGCACGGGGATTTGGGACACGGGCGACCTTCGATAACACCGGAAACTGTAATACTACCTAGATTCTAGCTACTCTCTCTTCGTTCCTTCTAGTTCTTTGCTTTTTTCTTCGCGCGTTCGGCGTCTAAATCAAACCCACCGCTCGTTTCTTTCAACTCTGCTTTGAGCTCTTCGGCGTCCGGCGCGGACGCCAAAGCCTCGTCCAACGTCTGCAACGCGAGTTTGTACCCCAAACTCACCTGCATCGGCGTCCCCGTGACCTCAATCGCGCGCACCACCGAGTGTTCGTTCCCTTCGTGCACCTTGTCCTCGTCAGATATCACGATTTTACATTTTGAAACGCCCTCAATCTTGTGCACGTGCCCGTACCCGCGCCCGATGAACGCTCCCAAATACGCCTTTGGACAAAAGAACCGCTTCGACGTTCGATTCTCCGTCTCGCGCACGAGCGATTCTATCAACTCAACGCACTTTTGCACGCTCTCCGGCGGTCCCGTGATCGCGATCCTTCGTTTCTCTCGCTCGTCAAAATCCTCCTCCGCCGACGCGTCCGTCGTCGTCGCCCGCGCCCCCGTCGCCGCCACCGCCTCCAGCACCCCGTTCGACGTCTTCGTCATCAACCGCACCGCGACGCGTTGTTCCACGAACATCACCCTGCGCGCGTCGACCCGTATCGTCGCCGCGTCCTTCGCGCCGTCCTCCCTCGCCGTCTCCGCGTAGTACGCGTCGCGCCGCGTCTCCCGCAGCGCGTCCGCCACCGCGCGCGCCATCCCGCGCGCCGTCGTCCCGCGCATCGCCGTCGCCCGCGTCGCCTCGTCGTCGTCGCCGTCCAGCGCCGTCATCACGTCCGCCGCGCGCGGCAGCGTCGTCACCGTCGTCGGTCGCCGCGCGACGCGATGCGCATCTTTCGCCGTCGTCGTCGCGTCGTCGCGCGCGCCGTCGTCGCGCGCGCCGTCGTCGTCGCTCGACGACGACGTCGACTCGACGTCCGCGGCGCCGTAGAAGAGGCTCATGCCCGCGCGCGTCGCCGGCGTCGCGCGGCGCGTCGCGATGTGACACCGACGGGGACATCGCGTCGCGTCGCACCGCCGCGCGCGCGCGATGCGACGCGCGCTTCGAGACGCGGGGCTTCGAGACGCGCTGCTCGACGACGTCGCGTCGACGTCGGCGCCGCTCGACGACGACGCGCGCGACGAGCGCGACGACGACGACGACGACGAGGCGGCGGCGACCCGAGCGAAAAGATTGACGCGCGCGCGCGCGACGGCGACGGTCGCCGCGCTCGGCGCGCCGCTGATATTCCAGTACGTCTCCACGTCGCTGTCGACGGCGTTTCAGCTGTCGCTGGTGTCGCGCGTCGCGGGCGCGCGCGCGACGGCGGCGTTCGGACTGGGCAACGTCGTGACGTCGGTGACGGGACACGCGGCGGTCTGGGGACTCGGATCTGGCGTGGACACGATCAGCGCGCAGGCGAACGGGATGGGACGAATCGACGTCGTCGGAGAGACGTTCGCGCGAGGGATCGCGGTGCTGTGGACGCTGGCGTGGGCGCCGGGGAGTTTGACGTGGTGGAAGAGCGGGACGATTTTGCGCGTCGCGGGCGTCGACGCGGAGACGGCGGAACGCGTGGAACGGTTCGCGAGGTGGCGCGTACCGGGATTGTTTTTGCAGTGCGCGACGTGCGTGATGCTGAAGACGATGCTGGCGATGAAACGGAGTCGTCGGGTGGCGGCGCTGAGCGTGTGCACGACGCCGTTGAAATTTATAGCGCCGTTTTTCTGCATTCGGAAGTTTAGAAATCTCGAGGGCGCGGCGATTGGGTTGACGCTCGTCGACATCGGGACGTTTAGCATGTACGCCGTGGGTTTCGCGACGTCGGAGACGCTGCGAGGCACGCTGAAGAACGTGCGCGTGTTTCCAGACGCGTTTCGAGACTGGTGGGGGTATTTGCGCTTGGCGATTCCAGGGATGGGGATGCAATGCATCGAATGGTGGAGCTGGGATTTCAACACCGCGCTCGCGGGGCTGTGCGCCGATCCCACGCTCGAGCTCGACGCGCAGGCGTTCTTGTCCAACACGTACTTTTTCTTTTACTCGTGGGCGTGCGTGTGGTCGAGAGGGGCGTCCACGAGCGTTGGGAACGCCGTCGGCGCCGGGAAAACGCGAGACGCGGCGACGCTCGCGGCGAGCACGGCGGCGTTGTCATTTTCGTTCGCCCTCGTGTGCGCGATGGTGTTTTACGCGAATGCGGACGCGGTATTCGCCGTGTACACGAATGACAAAGCCGTCGTCGAAAGGCTCGACGCGTTGGTGCCCACGCTCACGTGGTTCATAGTCATCGACGCCGTACAAGTCGCCACCGCGGGGATCATAGTCGGCGCCGGGTACCAAGGGGTAACCACGCCGATTTTGATCGTGTCGTACTGGGTCATCGGCTTACCCCTCGCCGCGTATCTCGCCATCGGTCGCCCCAAGCTCGGTTTGGTCGGGATTTGGACCGGCATAATCGTGAGCAGCGTGCTCCATTTGATGTGGAATTTAGTGATCTGTTTTACGGGCGCGTGGGGCGTGCCGTTCGCCATTCGTTGGCGCGAAGCCGCGGACAGAGCGTCGCGGCGTCTAGATGAAGAGGAGAAGGATGAGGAAGAGGAAGAGGAAGAGGAAGAGGAAGAGGAAGAGGAAGAGGAAGAATAGATAGCTCGTAGAAGTTGAGAATTTTATCGTTGTTGATAGTTTTACACGTAATAGGAGATTGATCAGCGCGCCTTCTTTTTGCGCGAAGACTTGGACGTCGACGCTTCCTTCGCCTTGTGTTTCGGCAACTTCATGGGTTTGATTATAGAGCCCGTTGGCTTCAATACTTTCGGCGCGTTCAACTTTTGGAACATGCCGTGCGTGTTGACGTCCAATCCCAAAGGTTGACGCATCGTGCCCTCGTACGCCGCCTTGCTCGCGTACCCGTGCGGAAGCGATTCCACGTTGAATTGCGCAGCCTTTTTATCGTACTTTTCGCTGATTACGACGTGCTTGAGTTTGGCGTCGCGACGACTCTTCAAAGCCTTCGCGCGCTCAGTTTTCGCCTTTTTCTCCGCGTCCTTCATCCATTTCGGAACGCGCTTGTCGCTCGCCCACGCGCCCCATCCTGGAAGATTCTTCGGCATGTCCGTTTCAGGAAGTTCTGCGCTGACATCGGCGAGCTTTTCCTTTTCGAATTCTGCTTCGATGTCGTCGTTCGCGAACGCTCGCCGCATCAAGTCTTCGTTCGTCGTCCCCGCGTCGCGTTCCTCTTCGAGCATCACCGTCGGTCCGTCGTCGGCGTCTTCGTCGGATTCGCCAGACTTGACTTTCACCGGCGCCACTCGTGCGGCAGCTTTCGCACGCATCTTCCTCGCCGCATCTGATATCTCCGTGATAGGTTTTGCGGTTGACTTTTTCGGCTGCGTCGACTGTTTCCCGCTGGAATTTTTCGCGGGCGCGTCGACGTCGTTGTCGCCCGTGCGAGCCTTCTTTGAAGCAGACGCTGTTCGGGCGTCGGCGGCGCGCTTCGCATTCGTTGTCATCGCGTCCCACTCTTCATCATCATCGTCGCTATCGCTGAGCTCCTCTCCGTTCTGTTCTATTCTATCGAGCTCATCAAGCAGTTCTTGCGCCTCTGCTTTCGTCTGCGACTTGCGTTTCTCCATCGCACGCGCCATGAAGGGCAGTTTGAACAAGCTGTCGTTCGCTCCCTCGACATCGTCGTCGCCGCCGTCCTCCAAAGCCTTTAACGCTGCGGCTTTCGCCCTGAGCCGTCGCTTGCGTTCGGTTTCGGGGTCGTTGGGATCTTCGTCTTCAGAGTCTTCGGCGTCCGTGCTCTCTTCGTCGAGTTCCGTCGTCGTCGTTCGAGTGCCTTCAATCTTTTCCTTCAATTGTTGGCCGATGCGCAGCTGCTCCTGCAACTTTTCTCGCGTCCCGGCGAGATGGGCGATACCCTTTTTAATCGCCCGTTTCGCCCACCTCGACGTGTTTTTGTGACGTAACAGCATGCGCTCTTGCGCGCGAAGGTACTCTCTGCGTTCCTCCGGGGTGTCGCCCTCGCCTTCGTAATCGCTGTCATCCTCGTCTCCGATCACCTTGAGTTCTCCCTTGCGATTGTGCCTATGGAACGCCTTAGACTTGATGTTTTTCAGTCTTTTCGCCTTTTGCTCGTGATAAAACAAAACCGCACGCATCTTCGCGAGCTTGGCTTGGCGCGCCTGTATGTCCTCGACGTCCAAGTGGTTCATCTCGAGCAACTCGCCGCGCACGACGTCTTTGGCGCTCGCGTGCCCAGACTCTTTCAAAACGCGAGCGATTTCCAACTCAACCTCCGATCGCGGCGTAAAATCTGCGGCGAGCGCACCGAGCGTGTCCTTGCGTTGCATCTCCTTGCGCGCTGGCTCAAACTTGAGCGTTCGCTTTTCGCGATTTTCCTTGACGACGGCTTGATACTTGCCGATGTCCTTGCTCGTCTCCGCGTACGCCGCCTTGCGATCGATACGCTCTTTAATCGGTCGCGCCAAAGGCGCATCCACCGCCTTAGTCTTCGAAATCTTATTCAACCGCTTCACCGTATCGCGATCGAGCGCGTCTTCGCCGAGCGACGCCATGACGTCCTTCAGCGTCAGCTTCTCCTCGCCCTCGCGAAGACGAAGCGGCACCGCCATCGGATTCTCCCTCCCGACCTCCGTGATCACCGGTCGATACCGAGGATCCAGCGTCACTCGTTTACGCGCCCCGACGAGTTCATCCAGCACGCGCTCGCGTTTTTCGTCGTCGTCGTCTTCGCTCGAAACCAACGCCTCGACGTCCTCCTCTTCGACCTCGCGCGTCGGTTTCGCCCTCGTCCTCGACGTCGACTTCGCCTTCGCCCGCACCGCCTCCTCCGCCTCGTCATCGCTATCCATCAACTGATTTAACCCATCGTCGTCGTACGAGTCGTCGTTCGCGCCGTCTCCCGCGCCGTCGTCGTCGTCTTCGTCGTCCCACGCGTCGTCGTCGCCGTCGTCGCCGCGTCCCGAGCCGAAAAACTCCCCGAACGCTTCCTCGTCCGCCTCGTCGAACGCCTCGTCCTCGTCGATCTCCTCGTCGTCGAACGCGTCGTTATCTCGGACGTCCTCGAAGGCGTCCTCGTCGCTGCGCGCGTCGTCGTCGTCGTCGTCGGTCGAGTTTTCGCCGCCGCCGCCGCCGCGACGCGCGCGATGAAAACGCTTCGCGAGCTTCATCGCGGGCGCGCGCGCGCGCGCGAGCGCGCCGAGGCGCGCGATGGGTTCGCGCGCGTCGACGACGCGCGCGATCGGGGACGGCGACGCGCGCGGGTGAAGGCGTCGCGAAATGATGATTTTCATTTCGAGCGGCGACGCGCCGCGGCGGCGCGGCGAAGGCGCGACGAACGTCGAGCTGAATTACAGGGATTCTAAACGGGTGGTTTCGTGGTTTCGTGGTTTGGTTACTGGTTCGATGAGGTCGGCGGCGTCGCGCTCTGAGCCTCGACGGCGGTGATGACGTCGTCGCCGATGACTTCGCCGTCGCACGAGGCGCCGCGCGGGCAGACGACGCGAATCGACTTGGCGTGCGTGTCCGTGCGCTCGCCCGAGCAGTGTTGCTCGCAGTGGATGCGAACGCTGACGGCGGTGACGTTATTGACGGTGCCCACGGCCACGGGGTCGCTTCGGACTTCGGCGTGGCAGAGCTCGGTGCGAGGGATGAGACGGTCGCACATGGAGTACGATTCGCCGCGCACGCACGAGAGCGTTTGGGCCCAATTCGACGCGTCGTCGCCGACGCAGTTGTCGGCGAACGTGGAGCCGAACAAGCTCGAGGGTAAGCACTGCGGCGCGGGACACATGGCCACAGCGAGAGTGTCGGCGTACCCGCGAGGGTTCCACGCGTTGACGCGCAAGGCGTTGGCGAGCACGGGCCTGCTGACGACGGGCGTCCCGGGATGGACGCGCATTTGGCACGCGAGCTCGGGTCCGGGGTTGTAGTCGCGCGTCAGGTCACCGTTGGCGTCGGTATACCACGAGCCCCAGTGACCGCGATCGCCGCCGTACGGGGCAGAAAATTCGCACTGGCCGTCCGCCGTGCATTTGCCCGGCCACGGAGAGCCGCTGAAGTACGCGCTCGACGGGACGGCGCCGTCGGCGCCCGGAACGGTGACGACGGAAACGCGAACACCGGCAGTTTTCAGTTCCGCCGCGGCGACAGGCACCGATCGAAGCTTGTATTCGCATGTTGTCATTTCTTCACCGCTCGGAAGCACGTTGAAGGGGTGATCTCGCGTCAAGTCACGGAATTCAGGTACACTTATGCTCAAACAAGTCTCCGACTCCACCGGCGTCGATGGGTGCGAAGCCGTGACGAAGATGACGCTTCGCTCATTCGGCGGAAAGATGCCGAAATCGCGGAACAATCCGTTCGCAGCTTTCAAACCTTGCGCCAACGGCACGCTTCGTCCGCAACACGCGCCCTCGTCCGCTCGCATCGTTTCTAAACTCGCGTGGAAGTCCTCGCTCGTGTGCTGCTGCAACGGAATGTAACTCGTGTAGGCGTCGCACACGTACGGGTTGCCAGCTCCTGGGAGTAGCAAAACGCCGACTTGCGATCCCGTGCCTTCGATCGTGCAGTACAAATCATGCAACATGTCGATCATCTTCCCATAGAACACCTCACTACCGATGGCTTCGCTGGCGTCGACTAAGATGATGATGTCCCGCCCGGTTTGATGCGAGCACAGCGGAGCCTGAAACTCGCCAAACGTGGTGTTTCTCGAGCACCACGCGTTCATGGGCACGGTAGATCGATCATTCTGAGTCAACGTCGACCACTTGTACGCTTGTGCCGACGTGCACTGTGTCGGGTGATTCGCGGCGACGTGTGCAAGGATGACGTCGTTCGGCAGCGGCGGCGGCGCCGGCGGAAGCGGGGGTGGCGGGCTCGTCTGCGCCGTGGTGACGTCGAGAACGAATTGCTTGTGACCGTATGAAAGATATGCGGCGCGTCGAACCAGGGGAGCTGGAGAAGCTTTGACGAAAAGTTGCAAACGATCACCGTTACTCAAGGTGATGTCGGCGTCGTCTTGCAAGTCGCCGTTGACGTAGACTTCGGTCCACAACGGCAATCCAGAACTCGCGAGTTGAGCGTCGTTGCCATTCTCCATAAAGTGCAGCGTCAGTGGTTGATTCGGCGATTGCAGCGTCTCAACTGTTTTTGGTGGATGGAACATCACCGCTTTCGAACCTGCTTGCATGGTGACGTTGTGCACGTTAACGATTCCAGGAGGCGCCGGTGGAAGCGGCGGCGGCGACGGGCTCGGCGGCTGCGGCGGACTCGGCGGCGGCGGCGGACTCGGGGGGGTCGTTGGCAGAGCTGGCTCGCTCGCGCTCGATGTCGCGTCCGGCGTCGTGGTGTTCACGCTCGACGGGTAGCCAGACGTACCGTTCACGCTCGACGGGTACGCAGACGCCGGCGCGAAGTCAGCGTATGAGTCGTCACTTTCTGGCGGGGCGTCGTCGAGGCTCTCCGTCGGCGCACCCGGCGTCGGTTCAAAGGCGTCGACCGGCGACTGCTGCGGTGCTGGCGTCGGACTCGGCGAAGCCGTGTCGTCCGTCGGCGCCGGCGTCGGACTCGGCGAAGCCGTGTCGTCCGTCGGCGCTGGTGTCGGACT
>Ga0255763_1000401_pt1 | contig 47823 bp, 44 predicted proteins | sample 041ome_2_FD_179963 | JGI IMG/M metagenome (GOLD analysis project Ga0255763, IMG submission 179963) | Coastal salt marsh microbial communities from the Groves Creek Marsh, Skidaway Island, Georgia - 041406US metaG (version 2) | ecosystem: Environmental > Aquatic > Marine > Intertidal zone > Salt...
ATGTCTATCCCCAGGTGCAAGACGGGGCGCTGTTGCGTGGCGACCTTACCCAAGACGAGCGAATTGCGCAGTACTGGGAGCGCGCCTCGGCCCACAGTTTTCACCTTGCGCAGGCTTAATTCATGACGCCCTCTCCCACCCCAACCAACGCCTTTAAACAAAGGCTGCGCGGCTCATCGTGCCAAATCGGTTTGTGGCTCAGCCTGGCCAACCCCTATTCGGCCGAGGTATGCGCTTTGGCCGGCTTTGATTGGGTGTTGATTGACGGCGAGCACGCCCCCAACGACCTACGCAGCATCTTGGCTCAGCTGCATGTTTTGGCGGGCTACCCCCACACCCAGGCTTTGGTGCGGGTGCCCAACCAACGCAGCGACACCCTAAAGCAGGTGCTCGATTTGGGTGTGCAAACGGTGGTGGTGCCCATGGTTGACACGCCCGAGCAAGCGGCGGCGTTGGTGGCGGCCTGCCGTTACCCGCAAGACGACGGCGGTGGCGGCATACGCGGTGTGGCGGGGGCCAGGGCGTCGCGTTGGGGCATGCACCCGCGCTATGTGCACGAAGCCAACGAACAAGTGTGCTTGGTGGTGCAGGCCGAAACCGGTACCTCACTAGAAAACCTTGACGCCATTGCCGCCACCCCTGGCGTTGACGGGGTGTTTATTGGCCCGTCGGATTTGTCGGCCTCACTGGGCCATGTGGGAGACCCGGGCCACCCCAACGTGCAATCGGCCATCGACGACGCCGTGGCCCGCGTGCAACGCGCGGGCAAGGCGGTGGGTATTTTGTCGACCAACGACGACCAAACCCGCCACTATGTGCAACGGGGTATGAATTTCATTGCCGCCGGGCTTGATACGCGGCTGCTGCTGCAGTCGGCCTCGGCACTGGCACGCCGCTTTGACGACGCACAGCCCACGCGCTAGCTTGTGCTGCTAGGGTGCGCAGCTAAACGCTGGCGCTTATGGCACCCATTACGCCGCCCAAAACGGTGCCAAACACCGTATGCCCAGCCAGCGCAAACGCACAGGTTAACGACGGGTTGGGCGCGTGCCGAGCCAGCAAGCCAGCGCCCATGGCTGGCATAAAAAAGAACCACGGCACCACCACGCTGATCACCCCAAACAGGGCCCCATGGCCCCAGGTGGGTTGAATCATGCCCGCCACCTGCCACAGCGCCCAATAGAGCAGCGCGTAGCCAATGCCCACCAGGTAGTGCAGTGTCCAGCCAATGGCGGCCTCGCGTTCAACCGGGTCGGTTTTGGTTAGGCGATCGTTAAATATCACGCCACGGCGCAGCAGCACCACCAGCCAGCGACCCACCATGGCCCAGTTGCTTGCTGGGTAGCCGCCCAAGCGAAACACCAGGCGCTGCCATAGGTCCAACGCCAGGGTTGCGGCCACGCCGCTGCCAATTACGCCCATCACAATCGTGGTGTCCAATGTTCGCCGCTCCTTTGCCCCAATGGTTGCAACACCGGGCTTTATACGCTTTTTTTTTGGCAACGCCGGGGCTTTGCCCGATATCATCCGGCCATGTCGTTGACCCGCGCTGCCGTTTCTCCCACCGAGCTCATTGATTCGCGCGTGGCGGCTTGGCGCTTGCTGTCGATTTTGTGCTTGATGACGCTGGGCAGCGGCGGCATGTACGTGGTGGCGGTGGTGCTGCCGCAGGTGCAGCAAGAGTTTGGCGTGGGCCGGGGCGACGCCTCGTTGCCCTACACCTTGCTCATGATCGGCTTTGGCGTGGGCGGAATGCTTATGGGCCGATTGGCCGACCGCATTGGGCTGCAGCGGGTGTTGTTGCTTGGTGCATTAGGGGTGGGCAGCGGCTTTGTGTTGGCCAGCATGTCTCAGGGGCTGGTTGGGTTTTCGCTGGCCCATGGCGTGCTGTTGGGGCTGCTGGGCAGCTCCACCACGTTTGCGCCGCTGTTGGCCGATACGTCGTTGTGGTGGCGTAAGTACCGAGGGGTGGCGGTGGCGGTGTGCGCCAGTGGCAACTACGCCGCTGGCACGGTATGGCCACAAGCCATGTCGTGGGCCATGCAGCAGTGGGGGTGGCGCCAAGCGTATGTGGTGCTAGGGCTAAGCGCCGCGCTGCTTATGGCGCTTATGGCTTGGCAGTTCAGGCGCCCGGCACCGGCCCAAACGCAGGCTGCCAGCACCAATCAAAGCAATTTTTTAGGGCCGCAAGCGCAACCGTTTGGGATGTCGCCGGCGCGCGCCGAAAAAGTGTTGTGGCTGGCTGGCTTAAGCTGCTGCGTGGCCATGGCCATGCCACAGGTGCATATCGTGGCGTATTGCGCCGACTTGGGTTTCGGCGCGGCGCGCGGGGCCGATTTGCTGTCGCTCATGCTCTTTACAGGCATCGTCAGTCGCTTGGTGTTTGGCATGATCTGCGACCGCATTGGGGGTCTGCGCACGTTGCTGCTGGCCTCGGCCATGCAAATGACGGCCTTGGTGCTGTTTTTGCCATTCAAAGGGCCGGTTTCGCTGGCAGTGGTGGCGGGCTTGTTTGGCTTGTTTCAAGGCGGCATCGTGCCGTCTTACGCCATTGTGGTGCGCGAGCACTTTCCCACCGCGCAAATTGGCCAGCGGGTTGGCTCGGTGATCATGGCCACGCTGTTTGGTATGGCCTTGGGGGGCTGGATGTCGGGGCAGGTGTTTGACCTTACCGGCAGCTACCAAGCGGCTTTTTTAAATGGCATTGCGTGGAATATGCTTAACTTTGGCATCACGGCTTGGCTTTTGTGGCGCGTGAGCGGCCGCCCCACGCCATGGCGTTTTGCGCCAAAATGGCGTTTATGACATTTGCTCTATCCATGCTTGATTTGGTGGCCGTGCGCCAGGGCCACAGTGTGGCCAGCGCCTTGCAACTTGCTGCCCGCACGGCGCAACACGTTGAGGCACTTGGCTTTAACCGTTATTGGATGGCCGAGCACCACAATTTGGCGGGTGTGGCCAGTTCGGCCACGGCGGTGCTGGTGGGCCATGTGGCGCAAGCCACGCAGCGTATTCGCGTGGGTTCGGGCGGCATCATGCTGCCCAACCACCCCCCGCTGGTGGTGGCCGAGGCGTTTGGCACGCTGGCCGAGCTCTACCCCAACCGCATTGACCTAGGTTTAGGCCGCGCACCCGGCACCGACCCCACCACCATGCGTGCGCTGCGCCGCGACCGGGTAGAAACCGAAGCCGACTTTCCACGCGATGTGCTCGAGCTGCAGCAGCTGCTGGGCGACCCTCAGCCCAATCAACGGGTGCACGCCCTGCCCGGCTCGGGTACCCATGTGCCCATTTGGTTGCTGGGCTCCAGTTTGTTTTCGGCGCAGTTGGCGGCGCAGTTGGGCATGCCGTTTGCCTTTGCATCGCACTTTGCCCCGCGCTACCTTATGCACGCCTTGCAGGCTTACCGCAGCGCCTACCAGCCCTCAACCCGCTGGCCCAAACCCTACGTGGTGATTGGCGTGCCCTTGGTGGCGGCCGACACCGACGCCGAAGCCGAGTGGCTTGCTTCCTCGGTGTACCAGCGCTTCATGGGGATTCTGCGGGGCGACCGTCGCGCGCTGCAACCCCCAGTGGCGGGCTACCTGGAGTCTTTGCAACCCCACGAAGTTGCTGGCCTACAAGACTTTTTGGGTGCAGCGGCCATTGGAGGCCCCGAAACCGTGGCTGAACGCCTGCACGAGTTGCAGCGGTTAACCCAAGCCGATGAACTCATGCTGGTGTGCGATATCTACGAGCCACAAGCCCGATTGCACGCGCTTACCTTGGCGGCTCAGGCGGCGGCTTTGCCAAGCCACGCTCTGGCCCAAGCGGCTTGATGCCGTAGGGCTTTAGTACCTGCCACACATGGTCGGGCACCATGCGGGCCATGCGCGTCGGGTGCTCGCGCCTTAGGTGCAGCACGGTTTCTGCGGCTTTCATTTCTACCCGGGCGCGAGCAAACTCAAGCCCTTTGGGGCCCAGCTTAGGCATGAGCCAGCCCACAATGGGGCGCAACCAGCCCGGCATGCGGCGCAGTGGCAAGCCACCGGCGGCGCGTTGGGTGTTGGCCACAAAGCCGCGCACCGATCCGGCGCGCCGCCCGCTGCCCGATGGCGCACGCAAACTTACCTCGTTGCCTAAGTAGCTAAGCATCTCAGCCCCCCGGGCGTTGCGCACCAACACCCACTGTTGGCCATTGCCCCCCATGTAGCCCACGGTGATGTCGGCCAAGCGGTTGGTGTAGTCCACACAGGTTCGGCAGGTGGTGGGAAAAAAATCGGCGGGCAAGTCGGCCAGGGGCAGCTGCAAAAACGGCACGCGTCGCACGCGGCCATCGCGGTAGCGCAACTCCACGTGGTAGTCGGGGCAAAACTCGAGGTAGGTGACTTGCTCGGGCTTGGGCTCCAACCGCGCCAAAAACTGATGAAAGTTATCGGTGGTGGTGTTGTCGGAACACGGGGTGCCTATGGTGTACAAAGCCTGCAGCGGCAGGCTGGGCTGCAAGGCACGCAACGCGTAAATTTGGCACGGAATGCCAATCACCGCCAGGCGCTTGTGCCCTTGGGCCAAAGCCGGCTCAAGCAATTGCAGCAGGGGCGCGTAGCCCATGCGCATGCCACGGCACGCAGCCATGTCTTGCGCCTTGGTGACCAGCACCGGCTGCGGCCGCCAGGCGTCGTTGGGGTGTGGCTGCATGGTCAGCACGGCACTGACGTGGCCTTGCTCCAGCAAGCGCTGCGCCAAGGTGGTGGTTAGGCCACTCCACTGTGCCCCGGGGCGCGGCGGCTGCAACCATGCTTGATGCATGCTTTGCACCACGCCAAAGTGGGCGTCGTGCTGCGCATGCGCCGAGCGGCCATGGGCTTGCTGCTCAAGCTCGGGGTAGCGCGGTGCAATGAATTGGCAGGCGGTGGCGCAGCGCTTGGGTTCGCTGGTGCGCGATACCCCGCAGTCGGTGCACAAGTTTCGGTGTGGGGCCGGTGGCGCTACATCCATGCCGCGGCAGCGCCGTCGCGCCGGGGGTCGCTGGCGGCCACGTAGCCGCGCTGCGCAAAATCTGGCTGCCGCCAGATGAATTGCCCGGCGCCAAAGTCTTGATAGCTGTCTTGAATCACAGAAACCTCGTGCCCCATGGCCATCAACCCTTGGGCCAAGTGCGGGGCCATGGTGCCCTCTAGGTTCAGCACCTTGCCTTCGTAAAAGCGCCAGCGCGGCGCGTCGCAAGCGGTTTGCACGTTTTGGCCATGGTCCAACATGCGCACCAGCGTTTGCAAATGCCCCTGCGGCTGCATGTTGGCGCCCATCACGCCAAACGCCATCACGGGTTCGCCTTGGCGCGACAAAAAGCCCGGAATAATGGTGTGAAAGGGTCGTTTACCAGGCGCCACCCGGTTCGAGGTGTTGGCGCTGTGGGCCGATACCGCAAACGCATGCCCCCGGTTGTGCAAACTGATGCCCGTGCTTGGCTCCACCACACCCGAACCAAAGCCCATGTAGTTGCTTTGTATCAGGCTCACCATCATGCCGTTGGCGTCCGCTGCGCAAAGGTAGATGGTGCCGCCACGTCCGCCGTCGCCCGCGCCCATCACCTGGGCTTTTTTCAGGTCGATCAAGCGCGCGCGCTGGGCAAGGTAGTCGGGGTCCAGTAGCTGCGCGGTGCTCAGCGCCATGGCGTGTGGGTCGGCCACGTGGCGATACACGTCGGCAAAGGCCAGCTTCATGGCTTCAATTTGAATGTGGTGCGCCAAGGTGTCGTCGGGCCCCATAGAGGCCAAGTCGAAGTGTTGCACCATGCCCAATGCCATCAGCGCTGCAATGCCTTGGCCGTTGGGTGGCATCTCGTGCACCGTGTAACCTCGGTAGGAAGTGGCAATGGGGGTGACCCAGTCGGGTTGATATGCCTGCATGTCGGCCATGCTGAGTGCGCCACCGTGTTGTTGCACAAAGCCGGTCAGTGCCTGGGCCAACTCACCTTGGTAAAAAGCCTGGCCTTGACTTTTGCCAATGGCCCGCAAGGTGCGCGCCGCCGCTGGCATGGCAAAGTGCTCGCCCACCTCGGGCGCTCGACCATGCGGCATAAACACCTCGGCAAAGCCTGGCTGCTGCTGCAGCAAGGGCACCGCAGCCGCCCATTTTTGTTGCACCACCACCGGCACGGCGTAGCCTTTTTCGGCCAGTTCAGCCGCAGGCTCCAGTACATCGGCCAAAGGCAAGCGTCCGTGGCGTTGGTGCAAAGCCACCCAACCGCCCACCATGCCGGGTACCGTAACCGAATCCACGCCGCGCATGGGCGGGGTGGCGCATTCGTTGCCGTAACGCTGGGTAAAGTAGTCTGACGTCCACGCCTGCGGCGCCTGCCCCGAGGCATTAAGCCCTTGTAACTGCTTGCCGTCCCACACCATGGCAAACAAATCCGAACCCAGGCCGTTGCTTACCGGCTCCACCAGGGTCATCATGGCCGCCCCTGCAATGGCAGCGTCCACCGCTGAGCCGCCACGCTGCAGCATCAACAAGCCGGCCTGCGCTGCCATGGCGTGCGAGGTGGCCACCACGTTGCGACCAAACACCGGCAAGCGGGGGGTGGGGTAAGGAAACTGGTAAGAGGGGTTGATGTGGGCCATTGCAGAGAGTTAGGTTTTTTCGGGTTCGCTGGCCTGCGCCATGGCCTGCGTGAGAACCTCGGCCGGTTGAGCGCCAGACACGGCGACCCGTTGGTTAAAGATAAAAAAGGGCACGCCTTGCACGCCCATACGCTGCCACTGTACCTGCTGTTCTTGCCGCTGCGCGCGCACCGTGGGGGTGAGTTGGCGGTGCTGCTCCACCCACGACCGATCAAGCCCAAGCGGCTGCAGCACCTGCGTCAATTCATTAAGGTCTGTGAGGTTGCGCCCTTGGCTAAAGTAGGCATCAAACAAGGCCCACATCAGTGCCGTGGGGTCGGGCGCCTGGGCGGTCAGGGCATGCAGCCCCGCGGTGTGTGGCTGATGCGTCATGGCCGCCCAATTAAAGGCAATGCCCTCCTCCGCGCCGATGGCGCTTAGCCGCGACAAATGCGGCGGCTCGGTGGTGCCAAATTTGTTTGTTAGGTAGGCGTGCCGGCTGATGCCGGTCTCTGGTATGTCGGGGTTTAGCTCAAAGCCGTGCCAGCGGCGTTGCACCGGTTGCTCAGGTGGCGCTTGTTGCAGGGCTTGCTCCAAGCGGCGCAGCCCCACGTAGCACCAGGGGCACACCACGTCTGAAATGATGTCGATTTGCACGTTGTGTTACTCCAACCGCAGCAAACGCGCCAAATGCATTAGGTCGGTGGCCTCAAAATCCACCCCAAAGCTGGCGCGCGTTTCGCCCGAGTCGGGGCCGTACTCGTCGGGTCGAGCCACAAACCCGGTGCGCAAGCCACACGCCGCAGCGGCTTGCAAATCGTTGCTGTGCGCCGCCACCATCATCACCTCATGCGGCGCCAAATCAAACGCTGCCGCTGCGGTGGTGTACACCACGGCCTTGGGCTTGTAGTCTTGCGCCAACTCGGCGCCCAGTATGGCGTCCCAATGCCAGGCGTTGTGGCGCGCCAAATTGGCCATTAAGCCAATATGCCCGTTGGAGCACGGCGCCAGCAAAAACTGCTGCCGCAGCGCCGCCAAGCCCGGGCCAACATCGGGCCAGGCTGGCAGCGTGTGCCACGCCAAGTTCAGTTTGACGCGGGTGGCGTCGTTAATGGCGTGATGGCCGCGTGCGCGCAGCACCACATCTAGGTTGCGGCGGTGCAGCGTGTCGAGCTTTTGATACCCCAGCCGGCCGGTGCGCACCTCTTCCATGGCGGGCTGGTATTGCGCACGCCAATCGTCGGCAAAGGCCAACCAGTCATCGCGCACGCCCAGCGGCGCCAGCTGTTGTTCGGCAAAACGCGCCACACCGCTGCGCCAGTCCACCAACGTGCCAAACACATCAAACACCAATGCTCTAATGTGGGTCATGACAGATGCTCCTCAAGAATCCCAGGCCAAGCCAGCCGCTAGGGTAGCGCAAAAGACGCTAACCGGTTTGTGGCCCTTCATGCGGCCATACGCCATGGTGATGACGTTGGCGTTGTTGTTTTTAATGGCAGCCGCAGCCAGCACCTTGGCCCTGCCCTTGGCGTTGCGTGAGCTGATTGACCAAGGCATTGCCGCCGGCGTGCAGGGGCAGGCCATGGCGGTGTACTTTGGCTGGCTGATGGCGGTAGCGGCGGCATTGGCGGTGTTTTCGGCGTTGCGTTATTACGCGGTGACGTGGTTGGGCGAACGTATCACCGGCGACCTGCGGCATGCGGTGTACGCGCATGTGCTTAGGCAAAGCCCAGTATTTTTTGAAACCACGCCCGTGGGCGAGGTGCTGTCGCGCTTGGGTAACGACACCACATTAATTCAAACCGTGGTGGGTTCTTCGCTGTCCATGGGGCTGCGCAACGTGGTGATGGGGCTGGGTGCACTGCTGATGCTGGTGTACACCAACCCCTGGCTGATGCTGCAGGTGTTGGCCCTGATGCTGCTGGTGGTGTGGCCCAGTGCATGGCTGGGGCGGCGTGTGCGGCGCTTGTCGCGCGCCAACCAAGACCGCATGGCCGACAGCAGCGCCATGGCCACCGAGGTACTGGCCGCAATTTCGGTGGTGCAAAGCCATAACGCCGAGGGCCGCGAAGGGGCGCGCTTTGCGCAAGCGGTGCGTCAAACCGTGGGCGCGGCGTTGCGCCGGGCACGCGCACGGGCGGTGTTGGTTGGGTTCATTATTCTCACCACCAGCGCCGCCTTGCTATGGGGCTTGTACCTTGGTGTGGTGGCGGTGCAAGAGGGCCGCACCAGTGCCGGTTTGTTGGGGCAAACCGTGATTTACATTGTTTTATTGGCAAGCGCGGTGGCGGTGATTGGTGAGGTGTATGGCGATTTGCAGCGTGCCGCTGGCGCCACCGAGCGCCTAATGGAGTTGCTGGCCACGCACACCACCCTGCCCGAGCCCGCGCACCCAGCGGCGCTTACCCCGCCCGCCCAAGGGGCGGCGTTAACGCTAAGCGGCGTGGGCTTTTGTTACCCCTCGCGCCCCAACACGTGGGCGTTACATAAGGTAAGCGCCCAGGTTGAACCCGGGCAAACCGTGGCCGTGGTTGGCCCGAGCGGGGCGGGTAAAACCACCCTTTTTCAACTGCTTTTGCGGTTTTACGACCCCACCACCGGCACCATAACCTTAAACAACGTGGCCCTACCAGAGCTTACTTTGCAACAGCTGCGCCAACATGTGGGCGTGGTGCCACAGGAGCCCATTTTGTTTGCCGGCACCGCACACGACAACATTGCCTACGCCAACCCGGCGGCCAGCGCACACGAGGTTGAGGCCGCCGCCCGTGCCGCCCACGCGCACGACTTTATTACTGCCTTGCCGCAGGGCTACCAAACCGAATTGGGCGAACGCGGCGTGCGTTTGTCGGGCGGACAGCGCCAGCGCATTGCCATTGCCCGGGCGCTGCTAAAAAACCCACCGCTGTTGTTGCTTGACGAAGCCACCAGCGCCCTTGATGCGCAAAGCGAGCGCGTGGTGCAGCAGGCACTTGAGTCGGCCATGCAAGGCCGCACCACCTTGGTGATTGCCCATCGACTCGCCACGGTGCAGCGCGCCGATGTGATTTGGGTTTTTGACCAAGGGCAGCTGGTGGAAACCGGCACCCATACCCAGCTGCGCCAACAGGGGGGGTTGTACGCAAGCCTGGCCGCGCTGCAATTTCACGAACCCGCTCAATAAGCGCTGTGGCGTGCTTTCCGTTACAGTAGAGCCATTGGCTGGAGAGACCCCATGGCAGGATTACACCCCACCGTCGATCCCGACGGATTACTAGAATTTTCGGTGGTCTACACCGACCGCGCACTCAATCACATGTCGCAGCGCTTTCAGGGCGTCATGCGCAGCTTGCATGCCTCGTTGACAAGCACCTACCACGCCGCCTCGGCCGTGATTGTGCCGGGCAGCGGCACCTTTGGCATGGAAGCCGTGGCGCGGCAATTTGCCAACCAACAATCGGTGCTGGTGGTGCGCAACGGCTGGTTCAGCTACCGTTGGACGCAAATCCTGGACGCAGGCGGTATCGCCAGCCACAGCACGGTGTGCATGGCCCGCCCGCAATCAGACGACGCGCAGGCCGCATGGACGCCCTGCCCCATTGACGAAGTTACCCAAGCCATACGCACACAACGACCGGCGGTGGTTTTTGCGCCGCACGTAGAAACCTCAGCCGGTATGTTGCTGCCCAACGATTACCTAAGCCAACTGGCGCAAGCCACCCATGAGGTGGGCGGGCTGCTGGTGCTTGACTGCATTGCCTCGGGGGCGTTGTGGGTCAACATGCAGGCCTTGGGTGTGGACGTATTAATTACCGCGCCACAAAAAGGCTGGAGCGCTTCGCCAGCCTGCGCCATGGTGATGCTTAGCGAGCGCGCCTTGCAAACGCTAGAAAGCACCAACAGCAGCAGCTTTGCGTGCGACCTCAAACGCTGGCACGGCATCATGCAGGCCTATTTAAATGGTGGCCACGCGTACCACACCACCATGCCCACTGACGCCTTGGTTACGCTAAACCAAACCATGGACGAAATGCACGCCTACGGCTACGACAAAGTGCAAAGCGAGCAATGGGCGCTGGGCCACATGGTGCGCGAGCTTTTGGCTGAGCGCGGCTTTGCCAGCGTTGCAGCCGCGGGCTACGAAGCGCCGGGCGTGGTGGTATGCCACACCACCGACCCCGATTTGCACAACGGCAAAAAGTTCATGCAAGCCGGGCTGCAAACCGCCGCGGGTGTGCCCCTGCAGTGCCAAGAGCCGGCCAGTTTTCGCACCTTTCGCATCGGCCTGTTTGGCCTAGATAAACTGCACCAGCCACAACGCGCGGTGGCGCAGTTGGCCGCTGCACTCGACACCATTGGCTACCCCGCCGCGCACGCCACCACGGTCTGATTCCATGCGTCAGCCCGGCGGACAGCTGCTGGTGGCCTGCCTTGTTGAACAAGGCGTTGACGTGGTGTTTGGCGTGCCAGGCGAGAGCTACCTGGCGGTCCTAGACGGTCTGCACGCGTGGCAGCACGCGATTCGGTTTGTCACCAACCGCCAAGAAGCCGGCAGCGTCTTCATGGCCGACGCCCATGCCCGCTTAAGCGGGCGACCCGGCGTGTGTATGGTGACACGCGGCCCTGGCGCGGCCAACGCCGCCATTGGTTTGCACACCGCATTCCAAGACTCGGTGCCGTTGGTGATGTTGGTGGGCGATGTGGCAAGCGACACCCGCGACCGCGAAGCGTTTCAAGAAATCGACTTTGCCAGCTTTTTTGGCCCCACTACCAAGGGCCTGGCCAAGCGGGTCGAGCGTGTGGACCACGCCGACCGCATACCCGAGTACGTGGCGCGCGCCTTTGCCACCGCCATGCAAGGGCGCCCTGGGCCGGTGGTGCTGGTGCTCCCCGAAGACATGCTGACTGCCCCAACCGCAGCCCAGCCGGTACCACGCGTTGAGCCCGCAGCCGCCGCACCAACCGCCGCCACCATGCAGGCCATTGCCCAGCGACTGGCGCAAGCCCAACAACCGGTGGTGATTGTGGGTGGCCCGGGCTGGACGCCACAGGCCGCCCAAGACCTACAAAACTTTGCCCAAGCATGGCAGCTGCCGGTGGCCAATGCGTTTCGGGCGCAAGACACCTTTGACAACCATCACCCATGCTACGCAGGCGATGCCGGCATTGGCATTGCGCCGGCTCTGGCTCAAGCCATTCGCCAAGCCGATGTGGTGCTGGCGCTGGGCTGCCGATTGGGCGAAATGACCACCAGCGGCTACACCCTGCTTGAGCCCCCTAACCCAACCCAAACGCTACTGCACCTGCACCCCGCAGCCGACGAGCTCAACCGCGTATACCACGCCCAAGTGGCGGGTATATGCAGCATGTCCGAGGCCGCCTTGGCCTTGGCAGCCACCCCTGCCCCCGCGCTGATACCGTGGCAGGGTCACACCGAGCGCTTGCGCCAAGCCTACCTTGACAACCTCAAGCCGCCCGCGTCGTCATTCCCCCTGAATCTGGCCGAGGTGGTGCAAACCTGCCAACAATTGCTACCCGCCAACGCCGTACTAAGCAACGGCGCTGGTAACTTTGCTGGCTGGCTGCATCGGTTTTTTTGTTACCACGGCTGGTCCAAAGGCCACCGAACCCAGCTTGCGCCCACGGTGGGCGCCATGGGTTACGGCGTACCGGCTGGCATTGCTGCCAATTTGGTCACCGGGCGCACGGTGCTAACCTTTACCGGTGACGGTGACTTTTTAATGAATGGTCAAGAACTTGCCACGGCCATGCAACACGGGGGTCGCAGCGTGATTGTGTTGCTCAACAACGGCATGTTTGGCACCATACGCATGCACCAAGAACGCGAGTACCCCACCCACGTCAGTGGCTCCACGCTGCGCAACCCCGATTTTTGCGCCTTGGCCCAAGCCTATGGATACGCTGCCGAACGAATCACGCAAACCGCTGATTTCGAACCCGCCCTGCTGCGCGCCCTGCAGCGCGACCACGGCACATTGATTGAGCTGCCCATTGACCCGGAGCAAATCACCTCGCGCACCACACTGCAGGCGATTCGCGAGCGGTCGTTGCAACAGCAATCGTCAACCGCCCAACAGGAGCCCTGACATGTCCGACACCCCATGGCTACTCACCGACCAGCCGGCCCCCAACGTCACCCGCATCACCCTGAATCGGCCCGAGCAATTCAATCCGCTGTCGTGCGACATGCTCAGCGCGCTGCAGCAAACACTGGACGCTGTGGCGGCCGATCGCACCTGCCGTGTGGTGCTGCTTGCAGCCACCGGTAAAGCGTTTTCGGCTGGCCACGACCTGCGCGAGATGCGATCCAACCCGGACGAGGCGTTTTACCGCGCGCTGTTTGCCCAGTGCAGCGCCATGATGCTCACCATTCAGCGCATGCCGCAGCCGGTGATTGCCCTGGTGCAGGGCATTGCCACGGCCGCTGGCTGCCAGTTGGTGGCCATGTGCGACTTGGCCTTGGCCACCACGCACGCGCGCTTTGCTGTTTCGGGCATTAACTACGGTTTGTTTTGTTCCACACCCAGCGTAGGCGTCAGCCGCGCCATGGGCCGTAAACAAGCCATGGAAATGCTGCTAACAGGCGACTTTATTGATGCCGACCAAGCCCAGCGTCGCGGGCTGATCAACCGCGTGGTGGATGAGCAAGCGCTGGACACCGAAGCGTTGGCATTGGCGCAAAAGATTGCCGCCAAACCGGCGGTGGCGGTGGCCATGGGCAAATCACTTTTTTACCGGCAACTCGAGGCGCCTATCGCGCAGGCGTATCAAGACGCCGAGGCCACCATGGCGTGCAACATGATGGACGAAAACGCCCAAGAGGGCTTTTTGGCCTTTTTAGAAAAACGCCAACCTCAATTCAATCCGTGAGCAGCGCGCACGATATCCAACGCATCTTGCAGCGGTGCCGCACCCTGGCGGTGGTGGGTTTGTCGGCGGAGGCGCACCGACCGTCGTACTTTGCAGCCAAGTACATGCTTGAGCACGGCTACCGCATTGTGCCGGTCAACCCCAAGTACCCCAGCATACTTGGCCAGCGCTGTTTTCCAAGCCTAGAGGCAATCGACCACCCGGTGGACATGGTGGATGTTTTTCGCCGGCCTCAAGATACCCCAGCCATTGCCGAGCAGGCTGTGGCCATAGGGGCCAAAGTGCTGTGGTTACAACTGGGTGTGATCAATGAGCAAGCCCGTGCCATCGCTGCCGCGGGTGGCCTTGAGGTGGTGCAAGACCGTTGCGTAAAAATTGAACACGCGCGCTTTTTTGGTGGGCTCAACTACGCTGGAGTCAACACCGGCGTGATCTCAGCCCGCCGCCCCTTGCGCACTACCCCTGCCGCATGACCCAAGCCGATCGCAGCTTCCAACCCGAAACCCTTTGCATTCATGCCGGGCAAATTCCCGACGCGGCCACCGGTGCCCGCGCTTTGCCGATTTATCAAACCTCAAGTTTTGTATTTGATAACGCCGAGCACGCCGCCAGCCTGTTCAATTTACAAACGTTTGGCAATGTGTATTCGCGTTTGGGCAACCCCACCGTCGCCGCACTCGAAGAGCGTGTAGCCGCACTTGAGGGTGGCCGCGCCGCCGTGGCCACCGCCAGTGGCATGGCCGCTGAGTCGCTGCTGTTTACCACCCTGCTGCAGCAAGGTGACCACATTGTGGCGGCCAACAGTTTGTATGGGGGCAGCGTCACCATGCTGGCCGTCAACCTGCCGCGCATGGGCATTCAAACCACTTTTGTCGATGGCAACTCGCCGCAGGCGTTTGCTGCGGCCATGCGGCCCAACACACGCGCGGTGTACGCCGAGACCTTGGGTAACCCCAGCCTGCAAGTGCTTGACATCGCGGCGGTTGCCGAGGTCGCCCACCAGCACGGGGTGCCATTGGTGGTTGATAACACCGTGCTTTCTCCCTACCTATGCAACCCCATTGCGCATGGCGCCGACGTGGTGATTCACTCAGCCACCAAGTACTTGGGTGGTCACGGTTCAACCCTTGGTGGGGTGGTGGTAGAAAGCGGCCGCTTTGCCTGGGACAACGGTAAATTTCCAGGCATGACAGAGCCCTCGCCCGGCTACCACGGCGTAAAGTTTTATGAAACCTTTGGCGACTTTGGCCTAACCATGCGCCTGCGCATGGAAGGCCTGCGTGTGCACGGCGCCAGTCTGGCACCCACCAGCGCCTGGCAGTTGTTGCAAGGTATAGAAACGCTGCCGCTGCGCATGGAAAGGCACAACGCCAACGCCTTGGCGGTGGCCCAGCACCTGGCCACACACCCACACGTGGCGTGGGTGTCTTACCCCGGCCTGGCGCAGCACCCCGACCATGCGTTGTTGCAGCGTCAATCCAGTCGCCCACCGGCGGAGCAACCCGCCGCCTCTGGCTTGTTGGCCTTTGGCCTGCGCGGCGGCATGCAAGCCGGTATCAAGCTACTCGAGTCGCTCACCTTTATCAGCCATCTGGTCAACATTGGCGACACCCGTACGCTGATCAGCCACCCTGCCTCCACCACCCATCGCCAGCTTGAACCCGAACAGCTCGCCGCTGCCGGTATCGGCCCCGATATGGTTAGACTTTCGGTGGGCTTAGAACACATCGACGACATTTTGTGGGACCTTCACCAAGGGCTTGAACTGGCCTGCCAATAAACCGCCATGCAATCCCCAAATATTTATCAGCAAGGGCTTGACGCCACACCAGCCAACTTTGTGGCTTTGTCGCCGGTGGCGTTTGTGCAGCGCAGCGCCGAGGTGTTTCCTAACCTGGTGGCGGTTCAGCACGGCAGCCGCCAGTACACCTGGCAACAAACGCATGAGCGCAGCGCGCGCCTGGCCGCGGCACTGGCAGCGAATGGTGTAGCACACGGCAGCACGGTCAGCGTGATGCTGGCCAACACCCCCGAGATGGTTGAAGCGCACTACGCCGTGCCAGCGCTGGGTGCCGTGCTTAATGCCCTTAACACCCGCCTCGACGCCGCCATGCTGGCATGGCAAATGGCGCATTGCGAAGCTCAAGTGGTGATCACCGATACCGAGTTTGCCCCGGTGATGGCACAAGCCCTGCAACAGCTGCGCACACAACACGGACGCCAGCCCTTGGTCATCGACGTGTGCGACACCGAATACGCCGGCCCGCATCAAACCCTGGGCGAGACCTCCTACGAGTCTTGGCTGGCGCAACACCCGCCGCTGGCCGCCTGGCCTGGCCCGGCCAACGAGTGGGATGCCATTGCCGTGAGCTACACCTCGGGCACCACCGGTGACCCCAAAGGGGTGGTCACACACCACCGGGGGGCTTACCTGAACGCGGTTAACAATGCGGTCACCTGGCACATGCCCCACTTTGCGCGCTACTTGTGGACGCTGCCCATGTTCCACTGCAACGGCTGGTGCTTTCCCTGGACCGTGGCGTTGCTGGCCGGCACCCATGTATGTTTGCGTAAGGTTGAGGCGCAAGGCGTGCTGCACGCCATGCAGACACACCAAGTCAGTCACTATTGCGCCGCACCCATTGTGCACAACCAATTGCTGGCAGCGCCAGCGCAATGGCGCGAGGGCATCACCCACCAAGTCAAGGGCATGGTGGCCGGGGCTGCGCCACCAGCGGCCATGATTGAAGGCATGGCCAAAATCGGCTTTGACATTACCCACGTCTACGGCTTAACCGAAGTTTATGGCCCTGCCTGTGTGGCTGCCAAACACCCGCACTGGGCCGAGCAAGACCTGGCTGAGCAAACCCGGCTCAACGCCCGCCAGGGGGTACGCTATGAGCTGCAAGACGGCATGACGGTGCGCAACCCCGAGACCATGCAAGAAGTACCTGCCGATGGCCAAACCATGGGCGAAATCATGTTTCGCGGCAACATTGTGATGAAAGGCTACCTAAAAAATCCGCAAGGTACCAATAAAGCCTTGGCTGACGGTTGGTTCCACACCGGCGACTTGGCGGTGTTGCACCCCGACCGATACGTGCAAATCAAAGATCGCAGCAAAGACATCATCATCTCGGGGGGCGAGAATATCAGCTCCATTGAAGTTGAAGACGCCTTGTATCGCCACCCTGCGGTGGCGGCCTGCGCCGTGGTAGCCAAGCCCGACGACAAGTGGGGTGAAACCCCGGTGGCCTTCATCGAGTGCCACCCCAACGCAACGGTAGCAGCCGATGCGCTGATCGCCCACTGCAAAACGTTGCTGGCGAGCTACAAGGTGCCCAAAGACATACGCTTTGAGGCCATCCCCAAAACATCCACTGGCAAAATTCAAAAATTCGAGTTGCGCCAGCGCGCCGCGGCGGCGCCAAACAAGGACCCTCAATGAACATCTTGATGCTGCACGGAGTCAACCACAACATGTTTGGCCAGCGTGACCCGGCCCAATATGGCACCGTCACGCTGGATCAAATCAATGCAGCCCTCACACAACTTGGGCAGTCGTTGGGCGCCAACGTCACGGCGTTTCAAACCAACCACGAAGGCGCCATGTGCGAGCGTATTCATCAAGCCGCGGTTGAAAAAACCGATGCGGTGTTGATCAACGCCGGCGCCTGGACCCACACCAGCGTGGCCATTCGTGATGCACTAGAAATTTTGTCTTGCCCGGTGGTGGAACTGCACATGAGTAACATCCACGCGCGCGAGCCATTTCGGCACGTCTCTATGCTGTCGGCGGTGGTAACTGGCCAGGTGGTGGGTTTTGGTGTGGACAGCTACTTGCTGGCGCTGCGCGCGGCGGTGTCCAAGGTAAGTGGTGGGCGATAGTGGGATCGAACCACTGGCTTCCACCGTGTGAAGGTGGCACTCTACCGCTGAGTTAATCGCCCAAGCCCGCAATTATAAACAGACAGGCGCTGGCGGGAAAAACCGCCGTCGTTGAACCGCTAGGGCGACGTGGGTGCCGTGGCCGGCCAAGCCACCGTTTGGCCACTGGCCTTTTCTACCTCTGCCAGCAGCGCTTGGTGCGCCTGCCATTCCGCCGTGTTGGGCTGCACCACGGGCAACTGCAACTGGCTTAAGTCAAAGGTCGGTTGGCTGGCCTGGTTGGCCACCACGGTACTGGCCGATTCTTGCTCACCGTACAACGCCTCTTGCCCTCGGGTCAACCGAATGTAAACCTCGGCCAAAAGCTCGGCGTCGAGCAAAGCACCGTGCAAGGTGCGCCCAGAATTGTCTACCTCCAGCCGGTCGCACAGGGCATCCAAACTGTTGCGTTTGCCTGGATACTGCTCTTTGGCCAACACCAAGCTATCGATGACTCCATGCACGTGTTCGCTTAGCGGTCCACGCCCCAAGCGCTCGAGCTCCCGGTCTAAAAAGCCCACGTCAAAGGGCGCGTTGTGAATGATGATCTCAGCCCCAGCCAAGTACGCCAAAAGGCTTTCCGCCACGTCGGCAAACTTGGGCTTGTCCGACAGAAATTCACTGGTGATGCCGTGCACCTTCAGTGCATCGGGGTGGCTGTCGCGTTCGGGGTTGATGTAAAGATGCAGATGATGGCCAGTGGGTCGGCGTTGCACCAATTCAACGCAACCGATTTCTAAAATGCGGTCACCGTCTTGCGCCGACAGGCCCGTGGTTTCGGTGTCTAAAACAACTTGTCGCATGCCTCAGTGTAACCACCCAGCTAGTGCTGCTCCTTGGCGTGGTTGATGGAATAGCGCGGAATCTCAACCACCAGGTTTTGCTGTCCCACAATGGCTTGGCAGCTCAGCCGCGAATGTGGCTCCAGCCCCCAGGCCCTATCGAGCAGGTCTTCTTCGTTTTCGTCGAGTTCGCCCAAACTGTTGTAGCCTTCTCGCACCACCACGTGGCAGGTGGTGCAGGCGCACACCATTTCACAGGCGTGTTCAATTTCAATGCCATGGTCAAGCAGCGCTTCGCACACCGAGTCGCCTGGTGTGGCTTCTAAGGTTGTGCCATCAGGGCAATATTCGGGGTGCGGTAACACCTGGATACGCGTCATTTAATCGACTCCACATGCTGCCCGCTTAAAGCTTGGCCAATGGTTTGGTTCATGCGTTGAGCGGCAAAGTCCTCGGTGGCATGGTTAAGTTGCTTAACCGCCTGCTCCAGCGCTTCGGCGTCGGTGGCGCTTTCGGCTTGCGCCGCCAAGTCGTTGGCCAGTTGATGCAAGGCATGGCGCTGCGCCTCGGGCAACAACGCCCCGTCTTGCGCCAGCGCGCTGTGTGTTGCTTGCACCAGGCGCTTGGCGTCCACTTGGGCTTGCGCCAGCGCCCTGGCCTGCTTGTCGTGTTGCGCTTGGTTAAACCCGTCTTGCAGCATGCGCGCAAGCTCGTCATCCGACAACCCATACGATGGCTTCACCTCAACGCGCGCCACCGTACCAGAGGTTTGCTCAAGCGCCTCCACCTGCAGCAGGCCATCGGCATCCACCGTGAACGTTACCCGAATGCGGGCCGCGCCCGCCGCCATGGGCGGGATGCCCCGAAGTTCAAAACGCGCCAGGCTGCGGCAATCGCTGGCCATGTCACGCTCGCCTTGCACCACGTGCAGCGCCAGCGCCGTTTGTCCGTCTTGAAAAGTGGTGAATTCCTGCGCCTTGGCGATCGGCAAGGTGCTGTTGCGCGGGACAATGGGTTCCACCACCCCGCCCATGGTCTCCAAACCTAGGGTCAGCGGTGTGACGTCCAGCAACAACACGTTGTCGTCCCCCGCGTAACCAGCAAGCTGGTGCGCCTGACGTGCCGCCCCCAAAGCCACCACCTCATCGGGGTTGAGATTGGTTAATGGTTCGGTGCCAAACAACTGTGCCACCGCTTGGCGCACGCTGGGCATGCGTGTCGAGCCCCCCACCATGACCACGCCGTTGATGTCTTGCGGCGACACCTGCGCATCCTTGAGCGCTTGCCGCACGCTTTGCAGCGTGGCTTGGGTTAAAGCTGCGGTGACCTGCGCAAATTCGTTAAGCGTTACCTGCCCCAACGCCTCACCACTGGGTGTCAGCATGGTGGCATGGGGTTGCGCCTCGCTAAGGGCTTCTTTGCAGCGCCGAGCTTGGCGCATCCAGGCGCTGCGCTGCGCCGCATCCCAGGTGCTGGCGCCCAGTTGGTGTTGGCTGATCAGCCAGTCGAGCAGCGCCATGTCGTAATCATCGCCGCCGAGTTGGGTGTTGCCTGCGGTGGCCAGCACCTCAAACAGGCCGCGTTGCAAACGCAGCACCGACACGTCAAACGTGCCACCACCCAAATCAAAGATCACGTACAAACCCTCGCTGCCTTCGTCCAGGCCATAGGCAATGGCCGCGGCTGTGGGTTCGTTGATCAAACGCAGCACATTGATACCAGCCAGTTGGGCGGCATCTTTTGTGGCTTGGCGCTGGGCATCGTCAAAGTAAGCGGGTACGGTGATCACGGCGCCGTAAAGCGCGCTGTCAAAGGTGTCTTCTGCACGTTGGCGCAGTACCGCCAACACCTCAGCGCTCAGTTGCACCGGCGAAAACACGCCGTGGTCGGTCTCAACCGACACCATGCCCTGCCCCGCAAGCAAACGGTAGGGCAGGCGCTCGGGCTGTGGCACATCGGCAAGGCCGCGGCCCATCAAACGCTTAAACGAAGTCACCACCTCGCCAACGGCTTGCACTTGTGCGGCCAGCGCATCGTGCCCCACCACCCGCCCTTGTGCGGTTGCACGCACCGCGCTGGGCAGCAACATGCGCCCTTGGGCGTCGGGCAGACACTCGGCCACCCCATGCCGCACGGCGGCTACCAGTGAATGGGTGGTGCCTAGGTCGATACCAACCGCCACCCGCCGCTGGTGCGGATCGGGTGATTGCCCTGGCTCGGAAATTTGCAAAAGCATTTACGCCGTCGCCTCCTGTTGCTGGCTGATCTCCGCCATTAACTTTTCTACAAACATCAACGCCCGTACCTGCTCGGCCGCGCGCTGCGCCTGCGGTGGCTGACCGTCCAACGCTTGGGCCACCTCGTGCCAGCGACGCTGCTGATCGCTTTGCACTTCGTTGCGCAGTGCCTGCAACGCCTGGGCTTGACCCTGGGCCGCATCCAATTGCTCACGCCACTGCATGTGCTGCATCAACAATTCATGGGGTAAAGCCGCGGAACCGGTTTGCTGCGGGTCATGCCCAGCCAGCTGGCAAAGGTAAACGGCGCGGCTTAACGGGCTACGCAGCCGCGCGTACGCCTCGTTGATGCGCACCGACCACTGCATGGCCAAGCGCTGCGCCGCCTCTCCTTGCCCAACAAATCGATCCGGGTGGCATCGCAGCTGCAACGCATGGCGGGCACGCTCCAGGCTGCTTTGATCAAGCGAAAACTGCAACGGCAACTGGAACAACGCAAAATCGTTGTCGGCAAGGTTCACGATGAAAAGGCGCTGTGGTTAACTACACCCGAAACGATTCACCGCAACCGCAGCGGTCGCGCTCGTTTGGGTTAATAAAGCGAAAGCCCTCATTCAGCCCCTCGCGGACAAAGTCCAGCTCGGTGCCGTCTAGGTAGGTAAGGCTCTTGGGGTCGATCAATACCTGTACCCCGTGGCTCACAAAAACTTGGTCTTCGGGTCTGGCCTCATCGGCGTACTCCAGCTGATAAGCCAAGCCCGAGCAACCCGTGGTTTTAACACCCAAGCGCACACCCACCCCTTTGCCACGTTGCTTCAGGTAGCGGCTGACATGACGCGCAGCCGCCTCACTCAGGGTCACCCCTTGTGCGGTCATGGCGTCGGTGGTCATTACGCGCCTTCCTTGGCGTTGTGCTTGGCGCGGTAGTCGTTAACCGCGGCTTTGATCGCGTCTTCCGCCAAAATTGAGCAGTGCACCTTCACTGGAGGCAGCGCCAATTCTTCGGCAATTTGACTGTTTTGAATGGCACTGGCTTGATCAAGGGTTTTACCCTTAACCCACTCAGTAACCAACGAGCTCGACGCAATCGCCGAACCGCAACCATAGGTTTTAAAGCGCGCCTCTTGAATCACACCAGTGGCCGGGTCAACCTTGATTTGCAGCTTCATCACATCGCCGCAGGCCGGGGCACCCACCATACCGGTGCCCACGCTGTCGTCGCCTTTGTCAAAACTGCCCACGTTACGCGGGTTTTCGTAGTGGTCAATGACTTTGTCTGAATAGGCCATAAGGTCGTTCTCCGATCTTGCAACTTGGGGTTAATGCGCCGCCCACTGAATGGTGGATAAATCAATACCTTCCTTCACCATTTCCCATAGTGGCGACAACTCGCGCAGCTTTTGCACGTTCTCGGTGATCGCCGAGACCGCGTAATCGATTTGCTCTTCCGTGGTCCAGCGGCCTATGGTGATGCGCAGGCTGCTGTGAGCCAGCTCGTCGCTGCGACCCAAGGCGCGCAACACGTAGCTGGGCTCCAGGCTGGCCGAGGTACAGGCCGAACCGCTGGAAACCGCCAAGCCTTTGATCCCCATGATGAGCGATTCGCCCTCAACGTAGTTGAAGCTCATGTTCACGTTGTGCGGTACGCGATGGGTGGGGTGGCCGTTGAGGTAAGACGCCTCAATCTGCCCCAAACCCGTTAGCAACCGGTCGTGCAGTTGCTGGATGCGCACCGTTTCTTGCGCCATTTCGCTTTGCGCAATGGCGTAGGCCGCGCCCATGCCCACGCACTGGTGGGTGGGCAGCGTGCCCGAGCGCATGCCGCGCTCATGCCCGCCACCGTGCATTTGGGCTTCAATTCGAACGCGTGGCTTGCGCCGCACGTACAACGCACCAATGCCCTTGGGGCCGTAGGTTTTGTGCGCCGTCAGGCTCATCAAATCCACCGGCAAGGTGCGCAAATCAATGGCAACCCGCCCGGTGGCTTGGGCGCCGTCAACGTGAAACACCACACCTTTTTCACGGCACAGCGCGCCAATACCGGCTATGTCTTGCACCACGCCGATTTCGTTGTTCACCATCATCACGCTCACCAACACGGTGTCGGGGCGAATCGCTTGGCGCAGCGCCTCAAGCGACACCAAGCCGTCTTCTTGAACGTCAAGGTAAGTGACTTCAAAGCCCTGGCGCTCCAGTTCGCGGCAGGTATCAAGCACCGCTTTGTGCTCGGTTTTTACCGTGATGAGGTGCTTGCCCTTGGACTGATAAAAGTGTGCCGCGCCTTTGATGGCGAGGTTATCGGACTCGGTGGCACCGCTGGTCCAAACAATTTCTCTGGGGTCTGCGCCAACCAAACTGGCCACTTGCTCACGGGCTTGCTCGACCGCGCGCTCGGCCTCCCAGCCCCAGGCGTGGCTGCGCGAGGCTGGATTGCCGTGGTGTTCGTAAAGCCACGGAATCATGGCCTCTACCACCCGTGGGTCGCACGGGTTGGTGGAACTGTAGTCGAGATAAATAGGGAAATGGGGTGTGCTGCTCATGTGGGTTTCTCGGCTTTTAGCCTTTGGCCGCCGCGGTGCCCAAGGCAAACACCGAGTTCGGGCCCGTGGCACGGATGGGCTTGAGCGCCGGGTTGGCAGCCATGGTGCGCTTGACCGAGGTGGGTTGCTCCACCACCACGCCTTTGGCGAGCTGGTCGTCTACCAGTTTTTGCAGCGTAATGGAATCCAGAAAGTCCACCATACGGGCGTTTAATGAAGCCCACAGTTCGTGCGTCATGCAGCGGTTGCCCTCACCGTGGCAGTCTTGTTTGCCACCGCACTGAGTGGCGTCCAGCGGCTCATCAACCGAGATGATGATGTCCGCCACCGTGATTTCTGGCGCCACCCGCGCCAACCGGTAGCCGCCACCTGGGCCGCGCACCGATTCCACCAAATGGTGGCGGCGCAGTTTGCCAAACAGCTGCTCCAGGTAAGAAAGCGAAATCCGCTGCCGCTGGCTGATTGCCGCCAACGTGACCGGCCCGCCGCTTTCACGCAAGGCCAAATCAATCATGGCCGTGACCGCGAATCTGCCTTTCGTTGTAAGTCGCATGGGTTCACCCTTTCGCTATTCCGATTAATACAGTCAAGTATAGCAGAAAAACCCACCAAAACGCTCAAGTAAACCCCTAAGCGGCGCGGGGTTGCCTCGGACTGCCCTGCCCCATGCCCAACAACCGGCTGCGCAGGCGCTGCAATTGGTCACGGGCTTGCGCGGCTTGCTCAAATTCAAGTTGCCGGGCGTGTTGCAGCATGTTTTTCTCTACCCGCTTGATTTCTCGCGCCAACGCCACCTCGTCCAACCCGTCCACCACGTCTTGCTGCGATTGGGCGCGGGCCACGCGTTCGGCCTCGGCTTGGGATTTCTCGCTGTACACGCCCTCGATCAAGTCCTTGACCCGCTTCACCACGCCTCGTGGCTCAATGCCATGCTCGGCGTTAAAGGCCATTTGCTTGGCGCGCCGACGTTCGGTTTCGTCCATGGCGCGCCGCATGGAGTCGGTGATGCGATCGGCGTACAGAATCGCGGCCCCTTCAACGTGGCGTGCGGCGCGCCCTATGGTTTGTATCAACGAGCGCTCGGAGCGTAAAAAGCCTTCTTTGTCGGCGTCCAAAATCGCCACCAGCGACACCTCGGGAATATCCAAGCCTTCGCGCAGCAAATTAATACCCACCAACACGTCAAAGCTGCCAAGGCGCAGATCGCGCACAATTTCAACGCGTTCCACGGTGTCGATGTCGCTGTGCAAGTAGCGCACACGCACGCCGTTTTCCGCCAAATAATCGGTCAGTTGTTCAGCCATGCGTTTGGTGAGCGTGGTCACCAGCACACGTTGCTCGCGTTGCGCGCGCTGGCGGATTTCCTGCAACACATCGTCCACCTGCTCGGTGGCGGGACGCACCTCAACCGCTGGGTCCACCAAGCCCGTGGGGCGCACCACCTGCTCCACCACCTGTCCGGCACGTTTCGATTCGTAGTCCGCTGGCGTGGCCGACACAAACACCGTTTGCCGCATGCGCTGCTCAAATTCCGCCAGCTTAAGCGGCCGGTTGTCCAGCGCGCTGGGCAAGCGAAAACCGTATTCCACCAACGTGGTTTTACGCGCGTGGTCGCCGTTGTACATGCCCGAGAACTGCCCCATGGTGACGTGGCTTTCGTCAACAAACATCAACGCGTCAGCCGGCAGGTAGTCAACCAGGGTCGAAGGTGGCTCACCCGGCGCCGTGCCCGCCAAGTGCCGTGAATAATTTTCAATGCCCTTGCAATGCCCCACCTCGGTCAGCATTTCCAGGTCAAAACGCGTGCGCTGCTCCAAGCGCTGCGCCTCAACCAGTTTGTTCATGCCGGTCAGCTCGGCCAAGCGCTGCTTGAGTTCAAGTTTGATGCCTTCCACCGCGCTTAACACCTGCTCGCGCGGCGTCACGTAGTGGCTGCGGGGGTACACCGTGAAACGCTTGAGGCTTTGGGTGACCTCGCCAGTTAGCGGGTCAAGCAAGCGCAAGGCTTCCACCTCGTCGTCAAACAGCTCAATACGCACCGCCATCTCGGCATGCTCGGCCGGAAAAATATCGATGGTGTCGCCACGCACCCGAAACGTACCACGGGCAAAATCCATGTCGTGGCGCATGTATTGCATGCGCACCAGTTGCCCAATGATGTCGCGCTGGTCCACGCGATCGCCGGTGCGCAGCGTCATGACCATTTGGTGGTAGCTTTGGGGGTTGCCAATGCCGTAAATGGCCGATACCGATGCCACAATAATCACGTCGCGCCGCTCCAATAAGCTTTTGGTGCACGACAGGCGCAGCTGCTCTATGTGCTCGTTGATGGCCGAGTCTTTTTCGATAAACAAATCGCGTTGCGGCACGTACGCTTCGGGCTGGTAGTAGTCGTAGTAGCTCACAAAGTATTCCACCGCGTTGCGCGGAAAAAACTCTCGAAACTCCGAATACAACTGTGCCGCCAACGTTTTGTTGTGCGCAAACACAATGGCTGGCCGGCCCATGCGCGCAATCACCTGGGCCATGGTGTAGGTTTTGCCCGAGCCCGTTACACCAAGCAGGGTTTGATAGGCCTCACCATCTTGCAGGCCCTGCACCAAGCTGCTAATCGCCGCGGGCTGATCCCCCGCCGCCGGAAACGGCTCAAACAGCTCAAAAGGTGAGTCTTCGAACTGCACAAAACGACCGTCGCTGCTCACGCCATCTCCCCAAACCCAAACCGCCAGTGTAGCCAGCCCCCCTCGTACCTGCGCCGGGCGCGGTCTCCCGGGCGCTACAATTCCAGGGTGGAATAAGGGGGTATTGCGCTCCCGCACCCAAGGGCAAAGCGATGAACCGGCGTTGTTTTGCCCGTTTTTTCTAGGCCAGCGGGCCCTTGAGCCCACCATAGGTGAACCAGAATGTCATTATTTTCTGCCGTTGACATGGCACCACGCGACCCTATCTTGGGTCTAAACGAACAATTCGCCGCCGACCCCAACCCCAACAAGGTGAACCTGGGGGTGGGGGTGTATTACGACGACGCGGGCAAACTGCCCTTGCTGGCCTGTGTCAAGGCCGCCGAGGTGCAGTTGGGCGCCAGCGCCAAGCCCCGCGGCTACCTGCCCATGGAGGGCATTGCGGCCTACGATGGCGCCGTTAAAACCCTGGTGTTCGGGGCCGGGAGCGAGCCTTTGCAAGCCAACCGCGTGGCCACTGTGCAAGCGCTGGGCGGCACCGGTGCGCTGCGGTTGGGGGCAGACTTGTTGCACCAAATGGGCGGCCGACACGCCCTTATTTCCAACCCGAGCTGGGAAAACCACCGGGGCATTTTTCAGCGCGCCGGGTTTGCGGTAGACAGCTACGCGTACTACAACGCGGCCGAGCAAGGCTTGGATTTTGCCGGTATGGTGCAGTCATTGCGCTCGGCCGCGCCGGGCACGGTGGTGGTGCTGCACGCTTGCTGCCACAACCCCACCGGCTACGACCTAAGCCCGCAGCAATGGCAGGCAGTGGTTGACGTGGTGAAAGAACGCCAGTTGGTGCCCTTTTTAGATATGGCGTACCAGGGCTTTCGCGACAGCATTGAAGCCGACGGTGCCGCGGTGCACGCCTTTGTTGGCGCTGGGGTTGACTGCCTGGTGGCGACTTCGTTTTCTAAATCGTTCAGTTTGTACGGCGAGCGGGTGGGTGCACTCAGCGTGGTGTGCGCCGACGCCGACGAGGCCACCAAGGTCTTGTCGCAGCTCAAGGTTATTGTGCGCACCAACTACTCCAATCCCCCCACCCATGGTGCCGCACTGGTCTCCACGGTGCTGGGCACGCCGGAGCTGCGCCAACAGTGGGAAAGCGAGCTTGGTGCCATGCGTGACCGCATCAAGGCCATGCGCACGGCCTTGGTGCAAGGCTTGGCGCAAGCTGGCGTAACCCAGGACATGAGCTTTATCACGCAGCAAGCCGGTATGTTCAGTTACAGCGGCCTGTCCAGCGAGCAAATGCAGCGCCTGCGCACCGAATTTGGGGTGTACGGCGTGAACTCGGGGCGTATTTGCGTGGCGGCACTTAACACCGGCAACATTGAACACGTTTGCCAAGCGATCGCAACGGTCATGAAGTGTCAGCCAGCGGTGGTATAACCCACACGTTACTTCAACATCAAGTAGGTTCAGTTCATGCTCTATCAAATTTACGATGCCCAACGCACCCTGATGGAGCCATTCGCCGATTTGGCCCAAGCCACGGCCAAGTTCTACTCCAATCCGTTGTCGCCGCTGAGCCAGCTGCCGTTCTCGCAACGCGTGGCGGCAGGGTACGAGTTGCTTTATCGCTTGGGCAAAGACTACGAAAAGCCAGCATTTGGCATACACAACATAACCATTGGCGCCACCGACGTGGCAATTCAAGAACGGGTGGAGCTGGATCGACCGTTTTGTGAGTTGCGGCGCTTTAAACGCTTTTGTGACAACGTGGATACCCTGGAGCGCCTTAAGCAACACGCGCCGGTGTTGGTGGTGGCGCCGCTGTCGGGGCACTACGCCACGCTGCTGCGCGATACGGTGCGCAGTCTGTTGCACGACCACAAGGTATACGTCACCGATTGGCGCAACGCCCGCACGGTGCCTGTAGACCAAGGTGAGTTCACCTTAGACGACTACGTTAACTACATTCAGCAATTCATTCGCCACCTGCAGGCCCAGTATGGCGTGTGTCATGTGATCAGCGTGTGCCAGCCCACGGTGCCGGTGCTGGCTGCGGTTTCGCTGATGGCCGCGCGCGGCGAACCCACGCCAAGCAGCATGGTAATGATGGGTGGCCCCATTGACGCACGCCGCTCGCCCACAGCGGTGAACACGCTGGCCACCAACCGCAGCATTGAATGGTTTCGTGCCAACGTCATCTACCGTGTGCCCACCACTTTCGCGGGCGCCGACCGGCTGGTTTACCCCGGCTTTTTGCAACACGCCGGCTTTGTTGCCATGAACCCCGACCGGCACGCGCAAAGCCACTTTGATTACTTTATGCAACTCATCCGTGGCGACGATGGCAGCGCCGAATCGCATCGTCAGTTTTACGATGAATACAACGCGGTGCTCGACATGGACGCGGCGTACTACTTGCAAACCATTGAAACCGTGTTTCAAAAATTCTCGTTGGTGCAAGGCTCGTGGGACGTGCTTAGCGAGAGCGGCAAACTTGAGCGCGTCAAGCCGCAAACCATTAAAAACAGTGCGCTGTTCACCATTGAAGGGGAGCTCGATGACATCTCGGGCTCTGGTCAAACGCAGGCGGCGCATGACCTATGCAAGGGCCTGAAGGCCACACAGCGTCAACACCTGGAGGTGCCAGGTGCCGGGCACTACGGCATTTTCAGCGGCAAACGCTGGCGCAGTGTGGTGTACCCAGCGGTGCAGCGGTTCATCGCCCACCACCACGCCCAAGCGATTTAGCGCGACGCGCCGCTGGCCTGCCGTGCGTGATGCACTGACCCAACGCCTGCATCAGGCCCTGCCACAAACCCAATGCCAGCGCTGCGGCTACCCAGATTGCCTGGGTTACGCCCAGGCCATGGCCGCAGGCGAAGCAAACATCAATCGCTGCCCACCGGGCGGCATGGAGGGTGTGCGGCGTTTGGCCGAACTCACTGGCCAAGCGCCCCTTGCGCTTGACCCAAGCTGCGGCGCCGAACAGCAACGCGAGGTGGCGGTGATTGATGAGGCATGGTGCATTGGCTGCACCCTGTGCATAGAGGCTTGCCCCGTGGACGCCATTGCTGGCGCCAACAAACGCATGCACACCGTTGCCGAGGCCCTTTGCACAGGCTGCGCTCTATGCTTACCCCCATGCCCAGTGGATTGCATTGCGATGCTGCCGGTTACCTCCAACACCGGCTGGAGCGCTTGGTCCAACGATCAAGCCAGTCAAGCCTTGCAGCGCTACACCACGCACCAAGCACGGCTGGATCGCCAACCAATTGAAACCGCCAAACGCCATGTGAGTGAGCTGCAAGACAAAGCTCAGGCGCTGCCCACCGACCCAGCGCTGGACCACCCCGAGGACGCACGCAAACGCGCCATCGTGGCCGCCGCGTTGGCCAAGGCGCAGGCCAAGCTGCAAAAACCAGGTTAAGCGCTCGTGCCGCCCAACGCGGCGCGTACATCGGGCGGCGCCTGCACCAGTTCAATCAGCACGCCCTCACCCGACAAGGGCCATGCGTCGCTCGCCCTAGGGTGGATAAAACAAATATCGTGCCCTGCCGCGCCACGCCGAATGCCACCCGGTGCCATACGCACCCCTTGCTCGGTTAGCCACTGTACAGCGGCAGGCAAATCATCCACCCACAAACCCACATGGTTCAGCGGTGTGGTGTGAACCGCTGGTTTGCGATTCGCATCCAGCGGTTGCATCAGATCCACCTCCACTTGCCACGGGCCGGTGCCCAAAGCACAAATGTCTTCATCCACGTTTTCGGGTTCGCTGCGAAAGGTGCCGGTTACCGGCAAACCCAAGGTGTCTACCCACAGCTGACGCAGGCGTTGTTTGTCCGCCCCGCCGATGGCGATTTGTTGCAAGCCCAGCACCTTGAATGGACGCGTGGTCATGCCGCAAACTCCACAATCGGTTGATCCACGGTGAGTGAATCACCCACCTGCGCCAACACCTTGGCCACCACACCATCGGCGGTAGCCAGCAAGGCGTTTTCCATCTTCATGGCTTCAATCACGGCCACGCGCTCGCCGGCTTGCACGCGCTGCCCCACTTGCACCGCCACATCGGTCAGCAACCCCGGCATGGGCGAGAGCACAAAGCGGCTCATGTCCGGCGGCGCTTTATGCGGCATCAAGCGCTGCAACTCGGCCATGCGCGGCGAGATCACCATGGCTTCTAACTTGGCGCCGTTATGCTGCACCACCAACGCCAGCGGATTGCGCGGCGTTCCGCGCTCCACCTGAGCCGCAAACGCTTGCCCATTGCATTCACCCTGAATCAGCACCTCGCTTAGGCGCGCGTGGCTGGTGATTTCATAGTCTTTGCCTTTTACCTGCACCCTTGCATAACCACGTTCACCTACAAATTCGTCGACATGCACCGGGGTGTAGGCGTGATCGCCGCCAGGGCTGAGCGCAATCACCGTGTAGTCTTTGCCGATCTTGACGCCGTAACCCGGCAATTGACCCGAAATACCTGCGCTGCGCTCACGCGACTTGCGTCTAACAAACGCCGCCAAGGCCAACAAAAAATCGGGATCGTCGTGCGTGACGTCTTGCGAATTAAAGCCCTGGGCGTAATGTTGACCAATGAATCCGGTATTGAATTGCCCAGATACAAAATTGGGGTGCGCCAGTAGCGCCGATTGAAACGGAATGTTGCTGCTGATGCCCCGAATTACAAAGGCGTTGAGCGCGGCGCGCATACGGGCCACCGCGTCTTGGCGGTCGCGCCCATAAACGATCAGTTTGGCGATCATCGAGTCGTAATGCATCGAGATTTCACCCCCTTCAAACACGCCCGTGTCCACGCGTACGCCATAACCCGTGCCGGGCTCGCCTTGCACCAAATCCGCACTGGGCGGATGAAACCGCGTCAAGCGCCCGGTGCTGGGCAAAAAGTTTCTAAATGGGTCCTCGGCGTTGATCCGGCACTCCATGGCGCAGCCATGCCGCTTCACGTCTTCTTGCTTGATCGCCAGCGGCTCACCCGCTGCCACGCGAATCATTTGCTCCACCAAATCAAGACCCGTCACGCACTCGGTTACGGGGTGTTCCACCTGCAGCCGGGTATTCATCTCTAAAAAATAAAACGATTGATCTTTGCCCACCACAAACTCAACCGTTCCTGCGCTTTGGTAGTTCACCGCCTTGGCCAGTGCCACGGCCTGCGCGCCCATGGCCTCGCGCGTGTCATTGGAAATAAACGGCGACGGGGCCTCTTCAATCACTTTTTGGTGGCGGCGTTGAATGGAGCATTCACGCTCATTCAGGTGGATCACGTGACCATGGGCATCGCCCAACACCTGAATTTCGATGTGCCTGGGTTCTTCGACAAATTTTTCAATGAACACGCGGTCATCGCCAAAACTGTTGCGCGCTTCGTTACGGCAGGCGGTAAACCCTTCGTGGGCTTCTTGGTCGTTGTAGGCCACGCGCAAGCCCTTGCCACCGCCACCAGCAGAAGCCTTGATCATCACCGGGTAGCCAATGTCGCGTGCGATGGCAACGGCCCGCTCGGCGTCTTCAATGGGCTCGTTGTGCCCGGGAATGGTGTTCACACCCGCTTGCTGGGCCAAACGCTTGGATGCAATTTTGTCGCCCATGGCGGCAATGGCTGGGTGCTTGGGACCAATGAACACCAAACCCGCTTCCTCAACCTGCTTGGCAAAGGCCTCGTTTTCCGACAAAAACCCATACCCCGGGTGAATCGCCTCGGCGCCAGTTTGCGCACACGCCTCAATCAGCCGGTCGGCCCGCAAGTAGGAGTCGCTGGAAGCCGCCCCGCCAATATGTACCGCCTCATCGGCTAACTTGACGTGGCGCGCCTCGCGGTCGGCGTCAGAGTAAACCGCCACCGTGGCAATACCCATGCGACGGGCTGTGGCCATCACACGGCAGGCAATCTCCCCCCGATTGGCAATCAATATTTTTTTAAACATTGCAGTGGCTCCGCGTTTTACAGTGGAATGTTGCCGTGCTTACGCCACGGGTTTTCTAACTTTTTATTTTTTAGCATCACCAAACTGCGGCATATCCGCTGCCGGGTTTCGTGCGGCAAGATCACATCGTCAATGTAGCCTCGTGCCCCCGCCACAAACGGGTTGGCAAAGCGCTGCTTGTATTCGGCCTCGCGCGCGGCCAATTTTTCTGGGTCGGACTTGTCTTGCCGAAAAATAATTTCCACCGCTCCCTTGGCGCCCATCACGGCAATTTCAGCGTTGGGCCAGGCAAAGTTCACGTCACCGCGCAGGTGTTTAGAGGCCATCACGTCGTAAGCACCGCCGTATGCCTTACGGGTGATCACGGTGATTTTGGGTACTGTCGCTTCGGCGTAGGCGTACAGCAACTTCGCGCCGTGTTTGATGATTCCACCAAACTCCTGCGACGTGCCTGGCATGAACCCGGGCACATCAACAAACGTGACCACGGGTATACCAAAGGCGTCACAAAAACGCACAAAACGCGCCGCCTTTATGCTGCTCTTGATATCCAAGCAACCCGCCAGCACCAACGGTTGGTTGCCCACAATGCCCACCGTTTGACCCTGCATGCGGGCAAAACCAATCAAGATGTTCTTGGCGTAATCCGGCTGCAGTTCAAAAAAGTCGCCGTCGTCCACCACCTTCACAATCAGCTCATGCATGTCATAAGCCTTGTTTGGGTTGTCTGGCACCAATGTGTCTAGGCTAGGCTCGGCGCGCTCGGCTGGGTCACCGCTTGGCCGCACCGGCGCAGGCTCTCGGTTGTTCAGCGGCAGGTAGTTGTAGAGCCGCCTAAGCATCAGCAGCGCCTGCACATCGTCATCAAACGCCAAATCGGCCACGCCACTGCGGGTGGTGTGCGTGATTGCACCGCCCAGCTCCTCAGCCGAGACGCTTTCATGGGTCACGGTTTTTACCACCTCAGGGCCGGTCACAAACATGTACGAGCTGTCTTTGACCATAAAAATAAAGTCGGTCATGGCGGGTGAATACACCGCCCCACCCGCGCTGGGCCCCATGATGAGAGAAATTTGTGGCACCACGCCTGAGGCCAGCACGTTGCGTTGAAACACCTCGGCGTAGCCACCCAGCGACGCCACACCCTCTTGAATCCGCGCACCACCGGAATCATTTAGGCCAATCACCGGGGCGCCAACCTTCATGGCCTGATCCATGATTTTGCAAATTTTCTCAGCGTGCGCCTCAGACAGCGCGCCGCCAAACACCGTAAAGTCTTGGCTGTACACAAACACCAAGCGCCCGTTGATCATGCCGTAGCCCGTTACCACGCCGTCGCCTGGAATTTTTTGCTGCTCCATACCAAAATCGGCGCAGCGGTGCTCCACAAACATATCCCACTCTTCAAAGCTGCCTTCGTCAAGCAGCACCTCCAAGCGCTCACGTGCCGTTAACTTGCCCTTGGCGTGTTGCGCCTCAATGCGGCGTTCACCGCCCCCGAGCCTGGCCGCGGCGCGGCGCCGTTCAAGTTCTTGCAGGATGTCTTGCATGATGGGTATTCCTTTAACGCTTTCCTGTTTGTGCGGCCAGCAGACGCCTTGCCGCGGTGGATGCCGGCACCAAGCCCTGCGCCACCTGTGCTTCGATTGCAGCCAGTTCGTGCCGTACCGCAGGATGCGCATGAAAAGCGCGGCGCAACCCAGCGTCCACGCGATCCCACATCCATGCCAGCGCCTGGTGGCGTCGCTTACGCTCGATGTGATGGCCTTGTTGATGGGCCCGATAGCGGGCCACAGCTGCCCAAAAATCTTCCAAGCCGTCACCATGCAAGGCCGATAACTGCAACACCTCGGGCTTGGGGCCTGCTTCGTCGGCGTGCCCCAGCCCCAGCAACCGCACCGATGAAGTGAGCGTAGCCTGCGCTCGCATGGCGGCGTCGGGGTCAAGGTCGGCCTTGTTCACAACAATCATGTCGGCCAACTCCATGACGCCTCGCTTAATGGCCTGTAAATCGTCGCCCGCGTTGGGCAACTGCAGCAACACGAACATGTCGGTCATGTTCGCTACGGCACTCTCGCTTTGCCCCACGCCCACGGTTTCTACCAACACCACGTCGTAACCGCCTACCTCACACACCAGCATGGCCTCCCGCGTGGCCTCGGCCACACCGCCTAGGTTGCCGCGCGCAGGACTTGGCCGAATAAACGCCTGCGGGCTCACCGATAAGCGCTCCATGCGTGTCTTGTCACCCAAAATGCTGCCGCCCGAAACCGAAGACGAAGGGTCCACCGCCAGCACCGCCACACGGTGCCCGCGTTCAATCAAAAAAAGGCCCAAGGCCTCGATAAACGTTGACTTACCCACCCCCGGCACGCCACTGAGACCCAGACGAAACGCCGCCCCGCTCAACGGCTGAACGGCAGCCAGCAGCGCATCGGCCGGCTCGCGGTGCTCGGCCTTGGACGATTCAAGCAAGGTGATTGCCTTGGCCAGCGCACGTCGCCTTGCCTCCGGCGAGCCCTGCTGCAAAGCCTGCACCCACGCCTCTGGGCTCACACCACAGCCTTTTTGATGTGCTCCAACACGTCTTTGGCACTGGCCGGAATCGGTGTACCTGGGCCGTAAATGCCTTTCACACCGGCCTCATACAAAAAATCGTAGTCTTGCTTGGGGATCACCCCCCCCACAAACACAATGATGTCGCCCGCACCTTGTGCCTTTAGGGCTTGCACAATCGCGGGCACCAGGGTTTTGTGACCCGCCGCCAAGGTAGAAATACCCACGGCGTGCACGTCGTTTTCAATCGCTTGCCGCGCGCACTCTTCGGGGGTTTGGAACAACGGCCCCATGTCCACATCGAAACCCAAGTCGGCGTACGCCGTGGCCACCACCTTGGCGCCACGGTCGTGCCCGTCTTGGCCAAGTTTGGCCACCATCAAACGCGGGCGTCGGCCGTGTTGTGCGGCGAAGTCGGCAATTTCATTTTGCAGTTGCGCCCACCCTTGGGCGCTGTCGTAGGCTTGTGCGTACACCCCGGTCACCTTTTGTGTGTCGGCCCTGTGGCGGCCAAAAACTGTCTCCAGCGCCGCCGATACCTCACCCACGGTGGCGCGGCGGCGCATGGCTTCAATGCTTAGTTCAAACAAGTTGCCTTGCCCACTTTCGGCCGCCTGCGTCAGCGCCTCAAGCGCCTGCGCCACAGCCGCAGCGTTGCGCGTGGCCCTTAGTTTTTCTAGGCCAGCCACCTGCCCTTGGCGTACTTTGTGGTTGTCAACCTCCAGTACCTCCACCGGATCCTCTTGGTTGGCGCGGTACTTATTGACGCCCACAATCACGTCTTTTCCACTGTCTATACGCGCTTGCTTTTGGGCGGCGCTGGCTTCAATTTTGAGTTTGGCCCAGCCAGATTCCACCGCCCGTGTCATGCCGCCCATGGCGTCCACCTCTTCAATGATGGCCCACGCCTTATCGGCCATGTCTTGGGTGAGTTTTTCCATCATGAACGAGCCGGCCCACGGGTCAACCACACGGGTGATTTGACTCTCTTCTTGCAGAATCAACTGGGTGTTGCGCGCAATCCGCGACGAAAACTCGGTGGGTAGCGCAATCGCCTCGTCAAAGCTGTTGGTATGCAAACTTTGGGTGCCACCAAACACCGCTGCCATGGCCTCAATGGTGGTGCGCACGATGTTGTTGTATGGCTCTTGCTCGGTAAGCGACCAACCCGAGGTTTGGCTATGGGTGCGCAGCATCAGGCTCTTGGGCTGCTTGGCGCCAAAGCCTTGCATGATCTTCGCCCACAGCAAGCGCGCGGCGCGCATCTTGGCAATCTCCAAGTAAAAGTTCATGCCCACCGCCCAAAAGAACGACAAGCGGCCAGCAAACTCGTCCACATCCAGTCCGCGATCCAGCGCAGTTTGCACGTATGCCTTGCCGTCGGCCAAGGTAAAGGCCAACTCCAACGCTTGATTGGCACCGGCCTCTTGCATGTGATAGCCCGAAATGGAAATGGAATTGAATTTCGGCATGGCGCGGCTGGTGTAGGCAATGATGTCGCCAATGATGCGCATGCTGGGCTCGGGGGGGTAAATATAGGTGTTGCGCACCATGAATTCTTTAAGAATGTCGTTTTGTATCGTGCCCGACAGCTGCTCTTGCGCCACTCCCTGCTCTTCGGCTGCCACCACATACCCGGCCAGCACCGGCAACACCGCGCCGTTCATGGTCATGGAGACCGACACCTGATCCAACGGGATGTCTTGAAACAGCACCTTCATGTCCTCCACCGAGTCGATGGCAACCCCGGCCTTGCCCACATCCCCGGTTACGCGTGGGTGATCGGAGTCGTAGCCGCGGTGCGTGGCCAAATCAAATGCCACCGATACGCCTTGAGCGCCCGATTGCAAGGCTTGCCGATAAAACGCGTTGGACTCCTGCGCGGTAGAAAAGCCTGCGTACTGGCGGATCGTCCACGGCCGAACGGTGTACATGGTGGCCTGCGGGCCGCGCACAAAAGGTGCAAAGCCAGGCAAGGTGTTGGCGTGCGGCAAGCCCTCAAGGTCGGCGGCTGTGTACAAGGGCTTGACCTCAAGGCCCTCCGGCGTGTGCCACGTCAGGTCGTCCAGCGGTTTGCCTTTAAGCGAACGCTGGGCCGCAGCCTCCCAGTCGGCCAGGGTAGGAATGTGGAACGACGGTTTCGACATGGTCTTGTGTCTATTTGGGTACAGTTCGTCGATTGTATCGGCAATAATTATGAATTCAAAATTAAAAATGCCATAAAATCGACTGCATGACGCTCGACACCTTGCCCCGACGTGCGCTGTATCAAGACGTAGCCGACGCCTTGCGTCAGCAAATATTTGCCGGCCAGCTCAACCCCGGTGACTGGCTGGACGAATCGCGGCTCACCCAAGACCTGGGCATTTCGCGCACACCATTACGCGAGGCGATTAAGCTGCTCGCGGCCGAGGGGCTGGTGACCATGAAGCTGCGCCGCGGCGCGTACGTTACTGAAACCAGCGAACGTGACTTGCGCGAGGTTTACCACCTATTGGCGCTGCTCGAGGCCGACGCCGCCGCCACCGTGGCCCAAACCGCCACCGCCACCGAATTGGCGGGCGTACAGGCTTTGCACCGGCAGTTGTCGCAGGCCAGCAACGACCAAGAAACTTTTTTTCGTATCAACGAAGCGTTTCACACCCGCGTGCTTGATATTGCCAACAACCGCTGGCGTAACCAATTGGTGGCCGACTTACGTAAAGTTATGAAGCTCAATCGCCATCACTCACTGTTGCGTTCGGGGCGGCTGCGCGAGTCGTTGGCGGAGCACCAAGCGATTGTGGATGCGCTTATGGCACGCGACCCAAGCCAGGCTACGCAGGCTGTACAAACCCACTTTGCCAATGGCCTAAGGGCGGCGCAACCAACGGTGCAAACTAGCGGCTCTGCCCTGGCCGCGTAACCAGCGCCACGCCACCCAAAATCAACACACCACCAACCAGGTGAAACCAACCGAGCCGCTCGTCCAGCGTCAGCCAGCCCATGAGCGCTGTGTACAAAGGCCCAAGGTACAACGCCGCGGCGGTTCGGCTCGCCCCCAACACGCGCTGCGCCCACCCGTACAGCCAATAAGCCCCCAAACCAGGCACCAAGGCGGTTAACACCATTAAGCCCCAGGCCATGGCACCCACCGGTGGGGTATGCGCCAAGGTAAGCTCCCATAGCGCAAACGGCAGCAGCACCAACACACCTCCCGCGGCAATCGCCGCCAGTTGCGCTGTCGGGCCCAACACCCCCAGCCAGCGTTTTTGTAACAACGCGTACACCGCCCATGCCAGGGCAGCCGCTGCCACCCACAAATCACCCGCCACCAACTGCAGCGTGGTCAGCGTGGCCCACTGGCCTTTCAATATCACGTGCAACACGCCACCAAACGCTGCGATCACGCCAAGCCACTGCAAGGGCCGCATACGCTCACCCAGCCACAACCGGGCGCCCAATGCGATCAACACCGGGGCCGACGAATAAATCAGAGAAATGTTGATGGCTTGTGTGCTTTGGCCGGCCAAGTAAATCCAGGCGCCACAAATCCACATGCCGCACGCCCCCATGATGACGTAACGCCATGCATGTTGTTGCACCACCGCGCGATGCCGCCACAACTCCGCCCACGCCAGCGCCACCAACACCGCCAGCGCCATGCCCCAGCGGCCCAGCGCCAACACGTGTGGCGACACCCAGTCTGCCGCCACACGGGCCGTCCACATGTTCACAGCCCATAGCACCGGCAACACCCAAAGCGCCACGCGCGCCCGGTATTCCAGGGTTGCAAGAGGCGTCATGGCTTAGGCGGCCGGTGCCACCGCCCCACGCGCCAACGCCTGGTAGGCCAATGCCTGAACCTGCTCGGGCGGCAGCGGCTTAAGCTTGTGGTTGCTCCATACTTGGCGCCACAGCCGCCCACCGCGTTGCCCGTGGTACAAGCCCAGCATGTGTCGGGCAATGGCGTACCACGGACAGCCGTCTTGTTCATGGGCCAACGCCATGTAGGCCACCATAGCGGCCTCCACCGCCGCGCGGGTGGGCGGATCGGGCGCATCATCAAAGAACAGCGAGTCCCATTGGGTCAGCAGCCACGGGCGGTAGTAGGCCTCGCGCCCAAGCATAACGCCGTCGACATGCTGCAAGTGGTCGGCGATTTGGTTGTTGTCGGTCACGCCCCCATTGAGCACCACCGTGAGGTGGGGAAAGTCGCGCTTGAGCTGATACACCGTTGCGTAATTGAGGGGTGGCACCTCACGATTTTGCTTGGGCGACAAGCCACGTAACCACGCCGCACGCGCGTGCACCACAAAAACCTCGCAACCCGCTTCGCTTACACGCCCGACAAAATCGCGTACAAACCCGTAGCTTGCTTGGTCGTCAACACCAATTCGGTGTTTAACCGTCACCGATATCGACACCACGTCACGCATGGCTTTCACACCATCGGCCACGGTTTGCGGCTCCAGCATCAGACAGGCACCAAACGCGCCGCGCTGCACGCGCTCGCTGGGACAGCCGCAATTGAGGTTGATCTCGTCGTAGCCCCACTGCTCACCCAGCTTGGCGGCATAGGCCAAATCGGCGGGCTCACTGCCGCCGAGCTGCAAGGCCACCGAATGCTCGGCAGGATGAAAGCGCAAATGCCGGCTCACACTGCCGTGCCGCAGCGCGCCGGTCGTCACCATTTCGGTGTAAAGCCTGGCACGACGGCTTAACAGCCGATGAAAAAAACGGCAATGACGGTCGGTCCAATCCATCATGGGCGCAACCGACACACGCCAAGGCGAGGCCGTTGCCATTACTTGCCACTCCGGCGCTGCTGGTACGGGTTGGGGGCGCTGCGCATCTCCATGCGCAATGGCGTGCCCTCGAGATTGAATTTTTCTCGCACCCGACCCTCTAGGTACCGCTTGTAGCTGTCGGACACATGATCAAGTGAATTGCCGTGCACCACCACCAACGGCGGGTTGCTGCCCCCTTGGTGGGCATACCGCAACTTGGGCCGAAACATGCCGCTGCGTGGGGGCTGTTGATGCGCAACCGCATCGTGGATTAACCGGGTCAACGCCGGTGTGCCAAGCTTGCGAAATGCCGCGGCATGCGCTTGACCAATTGAAGCCCAAACGGGTGACAAACCGTGGCGCTTGATGGCCGAGATGGTGTGCACTTTGGCAAAACGCAAAAAACTCAAGCGCTGCGCCATGGCGCGCTGCAAAAGATCGCGTTGGTAGGCATCAACCGCGTCCCATTTGTTCACCGCCACCACCACGGCACGCCCGGCCTCAAGTACAAAGCCCGCAATGTGCGCGTCTTGGTCGGTCACGCCTTGGGTGGCATCAAGCAGCAACAAAGCCACGTTGCATTGCTCGATCGCTTGCAGCGTTTTGATAACCGAAAATTTTTCAACCGCTTCCCAGACCTTGCCCCTTTTACGCAAGCCGGCGGTGTCAATCAGCTCGTAGCGGCGCGCGCCACGCACCAGCGGTACCCGAATGGCGTCTCGGGTGGTGCCCGGCATGTCGTACGCCACCAAGCGTTCCTCGCCCAGCCACACGTTGATTAGGGTCGACTTGCCCACGTTGGGCCGCCCCACCACCGCCAGCTTAATCGGCGGCGCCTCGGCATCGTCACCCGGTTCGTCGTCGTCCGCGGTGCTTGGGGGCAACGCCAGCGCGGCCTCGGCCGTATCTGCCAAATCGCGTAAGCCTTGACCGTGCGCCGCCGACAGTGGCAGCACATCACCCATCCCCAGTTCAAAAAACTCGGCCAGCTGAGCCTGCCCACGCATGCCTTCGGCTTTATTGGCCACCAACACACAGGGTTTGCCAAGACGGCGCAGGTAATGCGCAATGTCGTGGTCTTGGGCGCTTAGCCCGGCGCGGGTATCGGTAACAAACACCACCACATCGCTCTCGGCCACTGCCTGCCGTGTTTGTTGGGCCATGGCCTGCACCACCCCACTGTCTGCGGTGGGCTCAAAGCCGCCGGTGTCCACCACCAGCCACTCGCGTTGCCCCAACTTGGCGGTGCCGTAGTGGCGATCGCGTGTGAGTCCAGCCAAGTCGGCCACGATTGCATCGCGGCTTCGGGTTAGGGCATTGAATAAGGTGGACTTACCAACGTTGGGGCGCCCCACCAACGCCAGGACCGGCTTCACTGCGGGCGCCACCCAGTGACTTGGCCGTTCGCCGATACCGTGATCACCGAACCACCGACCAACAGCGGCGGAACCGTCACCGCCGAGCCATCGCCCGCCATGGTCGCTTGCCACGCTCCGTCGGCCTGCGACAACCAATGCACATAGCCTTGGCCATCGCCCACAACCAAGGTTTGGCCAAGGGCCAGTGGGCCCGTGACATTTCGGTGTTGCAACAGGGTTTGACGCCACGCGGGTTGACCATCGGCCAGCGACCACGCTTGCACCGTGCCTTGATCGTCGGTTGCAAAAATCTTGTTGGCGGTACCTGCCAAGCCCTGGGCACCGCCCTGATTGGCGCGCCACCGCACTTGACTGGTGGCAACATCGACACACGCCACGCCACGCTGAAAGGCGCGTGCGCACACCGTGCCGCTGGCTTGGTGGGCCCCGGCCACCAAGTCGGCCAGCTGCTCAACCGGGTTGCTGCCGGTGGGCGTAAACAGCACCACCGAACTCAATGGTTGCCCGTTGTCTGGGTTGATGGCCCACAACGCGGCTCCCAAACCCACCAGCAAGGTGTTGCCCCGCGCCACGAGCAGGCCCGGGGATTCCAACGCCAACGTCGCCGCTGGCGCCTTTTGCTCCCAAATCAGCCCGCCGTTGCTTGCATCAAAGGCCATGACCTGACGGTCGCCCGTTAAAACAAATACCCGCTCCCCCGCCACCAACGGTGGCGTAAAGACCCGCGCTGGCAAAGGTGCTTGCCATAGCATCTTGCCCTCACGCCATGCGGTAAGTTGGTTGCCCAGCAGCACGGCGGCCACCCACTGGCCATCGTAGCCAAGGCCGGCGTCGATCGCAGCCGGGGCTTGGGCTTGCCAAACCTTGGCACCATCGCGCCCGTTGAGCACCATCACCTGCCCAGCGCGCGACGCCACCGCCACCCGGCCTTTGGCCTCGGACGGCATCAGCCCCTGTGCACCCCCGCCAAGTGAGACCCGCCACGCCGCTTGCACGCCAACGGTGTTGGCGCCCTTGGGCGTGGGCGCCGGTGTGGGGCGATTGGAGGAGGCACAGGCGCTCAAAACCAGCACCACGCCAGCCATCGTGAGCCAGTGCAACGCGCGCATCATGAGCCCTGCTTGGGCGAGGCCCCAAGGGCTTGCAGCTTGACGATCACCAACTGGCGGTAGGGCTGCTCAACCGACAACTTGTCCAGCGCCAGCTGATAGGCCTGCACCGCCTCGTCGTGACGGGACAGGGCCTGCAAAGCGTCGCCCCGGCGATCGGCCACCAGGCCAGCGAAGGCCTCGGGCCAATCCCACTGCAGGGTGTCGAGTCCGGCTTGGGCTTGTCCTTGAGCAATTTGCAAAGACGCCAAGCGTAACTTGGCCAGCGCCTGCAGCTCGGTGGTGGGCGCGTTGGCCGAGGCTTGCTCAAGGTACTGCTGCGCCTGCGCCGGATCGGCTTGGGCGACACGCTGTGCGCCAGACAAGCGGGCCAGTTCGGTGAGGGTGGCGCGGTTGGCAACGTCGGTCATGTCTTGCAACACACGCTGCCAGCGTTCGGGCTGATCGGCCTGCAAAGCTTGATCAAAGGTTGCATACAACGCCGCGGCCTCTTGCGCCTTGGTGTTTTGCCATGCGTTCCACCCCGTCCAACCGGCGTAACTCAAGGCCAATGCCGCCGCCATGGCAGACAGCGGCGTGCCCCACTTGGCCCAAAAGGCCTTGAGGCGCGCCATTTGCTCTTGCTCTTCTAGATCGTAGTGTTGTGTGGCCATGAATCCCAAAAAACTTGCACGTAGCCCGACATTGTAGGGCCATGCATGCGGCTATCGGGTCTGTTGGGCTTGCCACCAAGTGGCCAGTTCAGGCAACGGGATATCGTGCTGCTGAGCGGTGTCTTGTCCACTTCGCAGCGCCTTCATGGCCACCACGCCACGCGCCAGTTCGTCGTCGCCCACCACCATGGCCCACGCCGCGCCACTGGCGTCGGCGCGTTTGAATTGCGACTTCATGCTGCCCTGCCCCTCGGCCGAGGCGGCGTGCATACGCACCTTGGCCCCAGCGGCGCGAAGCGCTCGGCACGCCACCGCTGCCTGGGCGGCGTCGTTGGTTGCAACCACCGCGTAAACATCGGGCACGGGCGCCGCCGTCTCCAGCCCCTGCTCGCGCAACAATTCAAGAATACGCTCCACCCCCAGCGCCCAACCCACACCCGGCGCGGGCTTGCCGCCAAGCTGTTGCATCAACCCGTCGTAACGGCCACCTGCACAAATGGTGCCTTGCGCGCCCAAGGCATCGGTAACAAACTCGAATACCGTTAGGTTGTAGTAATCCATACCGCGCACCAAACGCGGGTTGATTTGGTGCGCCACACCGTTGGCATTCAAAATCGTTCGTACCGCCTCCAAATGACCGCGGGAGTCTTGGCCAAGGTAGTCAAGCAATTGCGGCGCGCCTTGGATCATGTCTTGCATGGCCGGGTTTTTTGAATCCAACACCCGCAGCGGATTGGTGTGCATGCGGCGCTTGGCGTCCTCATCCAGCGTCGCCTGATGGGCCTGTAAGTAGGCCACCAACGCCTCCCGGTGGGCACGCCGCTCAGACGGCTGCCCCAGGCTGTTGAGCTGCAGCGTAACGCCCTGCAGGCCCAGGGTTTGCCACAAGTCAGCCGCCAACAAAATAATTTCAGCGTCCACATCGGGACCGGGATGCCCCAACACCTCGACCCCGATTTGATGAAACTGCCGGTAGCGCCCACGTTGCGGCCGCTCATGGCGAAACATGGCCCCCATGTAATACAAGCGCTGTCCCCCTTGGTGCAACAAGTGGTGCTGCACCGCCGCGCGCACCACACCCGCCGTCCCTTCAGGGCGTAGCGTCAGCTGCTCACCATTGAGCCTGTCCTCAAAGCTGTACATTTCTTTTTCAACAATGTCGGTCACCTCGCCCAAGCCCCGCACAAACAGCGCAGTGGGTTCAACCACGGGGGTGCGAATGTTGCTGTAGCCGTAGCGCTGCATCAAGCCCTGAACCGTGGACTCAAACGCCTCCCACTGCCCGGCGTATTCGGGCAATAGGTCGTTCATGCCTTTGACGGCGGTGAGTTTGTCGCTCATGTTGAATTGGAGAAAAAATTAAACCGTGGTGCGTTCAACACGGTCGCCGTAGCGTTGTTGTACGTAATCCTCAACCAGGGTTTGAAACGCCTGCGCAATGCCTTCGCCGCGTAAAGTTTGGGTTTTAACCCCGTCGATGTAAACCGGGGCGGCCGGCGCCTCGCCTGTGCCGGGTAGGCTGATGCCAATGTCTGCGTGCTTGCTCTCACCAGGGCCGTTCACAATACAGCCCATAACCGCCACCCGCAGCTGCTCCACGCCCGGGTAGGTTTCGCGCCAACGTGGCATGGCAGCGCGCAGGTAGTCGTCGATTTGTTTGGCAAGCTCTTGAAACACGGTGCTGGTGGTGCGCCCGCAACCGGGGCAAGCCGTTACGCTAGGCACAAAGCGGCGCAACCCAAGCGCCTGCAAAATTTCCGATGCCACCACCACCTCTTGCGTTCTTGACTCGTTGGGCTCAGGCGTGAGTGAGACACGAATGGTGTCGCCGATGCCCTCTTGCAGCAACACCGAAAGCGCCGCCGCAGAGGCCACCGTGCCCTTGGTGCCCATGCCCGCCTCGGTCAGCCCGAGATGCAAGGGATGATGGGTACGCGCCGCCAAGGCGCGATAAACCGTGATCAGATCTTGCACGCCACTGACTTTGCACGACAACATCACCTGTTGCGGCGCCATGCCCAATTCCACCGCTGAGCGCGCCGAATCCAACGCCGACGTCACCAATGCCTGCACCATCACCTGGGCGGCGTCCCACGGTTGCGCGCGACGCGCGTTTTCGTCCATCAGGCGCGCCAGCAGCTCTTGGTCTAGGCTGCCCCAGTTCACACCAATACGTACCGGCTTGTCGTACCGCAATGCGGCCTCCACCATTTGCGCGAATTGGGTGTCGTGCTTGTCACCGCGGCCCACGTTGCCGGGGTTGATTCGGTACTTGGAAAGTGCCTCGGCACAGGCCGGATGGTCCGACAACAAGCGGTGCCCGTTGTAGTGAAAATCACCGATCAGCGGCACCGCAATGCCCATGCGATCAAGCTGCTCACGCACCGCCGGCACGGCACGCGCCGCCTCGTCGTTGTTCACCGTGATCCGAACCAACTCCGAGCCGGCTTGCGCCAGTTCCTTCACTTGAATCGCCGTGGCAATGGCGTCGGCGGTGTCGGTGTTGGTCATGGATTGCACCCGCACCGGCGCGTCGCCACCCACCGTCACGACGTGCTCACCCCACCGCACCACACCCTGCAGGCTGCGCCTGGCACCGGTGGCGGCCATGGTAACGGGCTGCTCGAATCCGTGGCTCACGGCGCGTTGACCTGAAAACGCGCCACGTTGGCCCGCGTTTTTGACGAGAAATCAAACGGCTGATCGAATAAATCCACGCTCACGCCGGCGGCATTACCCAGCACCACCTCAAACGGGAGCTTGGCGCGGTAGCGCAACTCGTCGCCAGGCTGCAACAAACGCCCGAGCCGCATGGTGCCCCCTTCGTCCCACATTTCAACCCAACTTTCTTGGGTGGCTCGCACCACCACCATGGCCGGGCCGGTATCCACCGGTGGCTCGGTCGCCGCGGTGGCAGCAAGTGCGGGCGCCGTGTTGGGCAGGCTGGTGGGGGCTGGGGTGGTTGCCACAGGGGTGGGCGCCGGTGGCACCTCCATGGCAGCAGGTGCCGGTGGTGCGGCGTTTGTAAGGCTGGATTGGACCACGGCATCATTGGTCGATACCGCTGCCTCAGACACCTGCGCGCCTGGCTCAGGTGGCCGATCGGAAACCAGTAGCCACACCACGCCAGCCACAATCACCACCGCGCAGCCTATTAAAAACAGGCGATAACCCCTTGACACGCCGGCCGCCTGCGGCGCCGGCCCTTGCACGCGAGTGCCTGGCCTGGACTCGTGAGCGCCGGGCGCACCATCGGAGTGGTCGGGCCAATCGCGCAAAAATTCGCGCGCGTCGAGCTTGAGGTGTCGGCACACGCTGGCAACCATGGGGCGCACATAGGCCGGGCTGGGAAAGGCCGACCAGTCACCGGCTTCAAGCGCCACCAGTCGACGCGCCGGCAGCTTAAGCCATCCCGCGATCTCTTCAATGGGTACGCCGGCCGCCTCCCGGGCTGCACGCAAACGCTCCCAGGGCGCCGCCTCGGCCTGCGGCGCATCGGTGCCCGGCGAGTCGGCTGCAGCGGTGGGGTCGTTTTCGGCGCTCATCCTTAGAGTATCGCACGGCTTGGGCTTAATTTGGCAGCCCGGCGCCCGTCCCGCGTTGCCCCATTCGCCTGACCACTTGGGTTCGATCCTGCACCTCACCAGCGAGTTGGCCACAGGCAGCATCGATGTCGTCGCCTCGGGTTTTACGCACGGTGGTGATCAAACCCGCATCGTTTAACACCCGAGCAAATGCCATCACCGCAGGTCGGACCGAGACGTGCAACCCCGAGCCAGGAAACGGGTTAAACGGAATCAGGTTGAACTTGGCGTACAACCCGCGCCCAGGGCCACGTTGCATCAAATCCACCAGTGCCCGAGCGTGTGCCGGCGTGTCGTTCACCTGATCGAGCATGCAGTACTCAAAGGTAATGAAATCGCGCGGCGCGCGCTGCACGTATTGTCGACAAGCCGCCAGCAGTTCGGCCAACGGGTACTTAAGATTAAGAGGCACCAGCGAATCGCGCAGGGTGTCGTCGGGTGCATGCAGCGACACCGCCAAAGCCACAGGGCAATCGACGGCGAGGCGGTCCATAAAAGGCACCACCCCAGAGGTGGACACGGTAACCCGCCGACGCGACAAACCGTAGCCGTGATCGCTCAACATCAAACGCAGTGCCGGCAGCACCTGGTCGTAGTTTTGTAGTGGCTCGCCCATGCCCATGAACACCACGTTACTGATCACGCGCTGCCCGGGCAGCCCACGTTCCCGCCTCAACTGATGCTCGGCGTACCAAAGCTGGGCCACAATTTCTGCGGTGCTCAGGTTGCGGCTAAACCCTTGATGACCGGTGCTACAAAAGCGGCAGCCTACGGCGCATCCGGCTTGCGACGAAATGCACAGGGTGGCGCGGTCGTCCTCGGGGATGAAAACGGTTTCTACGGCGTTGCCACCGCCCACATCAAACAGCCATTTGATGGTGCCGTCTGCGCTGTCTTGCCGGGAGCGCACGCTCAAGGCCCGCACACTGGCGTGCTGCGCCAGTGTGGCGCGCAGGCTTTTGGCAATGTCGGTCATGGCGTCAAAATCGCTGACGCCACGCTGGTGCAGCCAGGGTGCCAACTGCTTGGCCCGAAAGGCTTTTTCGCCGTGCCCTTCGAGCCAGCGACCCAACCCGTCTAGGTCAAGACCGAGCAGGTTGGTTTGCATACCTTTAACGGCTGTGAATCTGCATGCCGGGGAAGAAGAACGCCACCTCCACCGCCGCCGTGTCGGCGCCGTCGGAGCCATGCACCGCATTGGCGTCGATGCTGTCGGCAAAATCGGCGCGGATGGTTCCGGCGTCGGCTTTTTTCGGGTCGGTCGCGCCCATGAGATCGCGATTTTTGGCAATGGCACCCTCGCCTTCGAGCACCTGCACCATCACCGGGCCGGAGATCATGAAGTTAACCAGATCATTAAAAAACGGACGCTCGCGGTGCACCCCGTAAAAAGTTTCAGCGTCTTGACGCGACATGTGCATCATGCGGGCGGCGATGATTTTGAGCCCAGCTTGCTCAAAACGGCTGTAAATGCTGCCGATCACGTTCTTGGCCACAGCATCGGGCTTGATGATGGACAAGGTGCGTTCGATGGCCATGGATGGCTCCTTTACGGTAGGTCAGTACAAAGCCTGCGATTGTAGCGCGCCGACACCGGCGCTGCGCAGCGCTAACGGACGCTGCGGCCCCGCCGTTGCGCTTTTTGGCGTTGCCGCACCGCATCCGCACCCAGGGTACGAATGGCCGGCGCCGGTGCCGCCTCGGCGCCTTCTTCAACCACCACCGCCACCTGCGCGGCTTGGGCCAATTGCGCCAAGGCACGCACGTCGCGTGGCGAAAGTTCAACGCTGGCGCCCCGGCGCAGGCCGCGCGGCAGCAACACATTACCGTAGCGCACCCGAATCAATCGGCTCACCATGTGGCCAACAGCCTCAAACATTCGCCTGACCTCGCGGTGTCGGCCTTCGGCAATCGTGACGCGGTACCACACGTTGGCACCCTCGCCACCGCCGTCTGAGATACGTAAAAACTGCGCCACACCATCGGGCAGCTCGACGCCGTCAAGCAGGCGTTGTTTTGCCTCTGGTGTCAGCGTGCCCAGCACGCGTGCGGAGTACTCGCGCTCCAAGCCAAACCGCGGATGCATGAGCTGATTGGCCAAATGCCCAGAATTGGTGAGCAACAGCAGCCCTTCGGTGTTGATGTCAAGGCGGCCCACCGCTTGCCACTTACCACCAGCCACACGGGGCAAATTGCGAAACACC
>Ga0255763_1000403_pt1 | contig 47749 bp, 30 predicted proteins | sample 041ome_2_FD_179963 | JGI IMG/M metagenome (GOLD analysis project Ga0255763, IMG submission 179963) | Coastal salt marsh microbial communities from the Groves Creek Marsh, Skidaway Island, Georgia - 041406US metaG (version 2) | ecosystem: Environmental > Aquatic > Marine > Intertidal zone > Salt...
GTCGTCGTTGACCGCACTCGGTGGCGGACCGCGGTGCGTGCGTGGTGCGTGTGTGTGTGTATATATCGCTGATGATGATGATTCGAGGACCACCGACGACGACGACGACGACGATGACGACGACGACGACGACGTTCGGCGCGCGCGCGAATCGGGCGATGATGATGGTGAAGCCGCGCGCGGCGCGCGGGCGACGGTCGACGACGACGACGCGGGCGGTGCAAACGCCGACGGCGCCGGTGAGCGATGGGAAGGTGAAGACGAAGGGTGCGTCGGATGCACCGTTTGCGCAGGAGTACGCGGACTATTCGACGGGATATGCGTCGGTGCCGGGGTTGGCGTACGAAAACATGGGTTGGGTGACCGAGGTGCGCGGGGAGATACCGCCCGAGATGGTCGGGACGTTGTTGCGCAATGGTCCGGCGATGTATGAACGGGATGGATTTGTCAAGTCGTATCTTGATGGTGATGGTATGGTGACGTCTATTGCGATTAAGGATGGTAAGGCGTACTTTCGGAATAAGTTTGTGCGCACCGAACACTTTGAAAAGGAGGAGGAGCTCGGCAAGTTTACCGAGCCGTCAATTTTTACGGCGAAGGATCCGAGGTCGCCAGCGTTCTTTTATCGTTTATTTAACGATATCTTGGCGGGTAACTTGAGTAGAAAGCAGAACGGCGCGTATAACGTGTTGAACTGGGGGAAATCTCTAGTGGCGGTGGATTACAAAAAACCGTACGCGTTGAACCCCGACACGCTGGAAACCATCGGACACGGCGCGTGCGACTTGTCGAGCGCGATGCACACATCGCACTACCGCACGGTGACCGAGCCCGATGGAAGCCGCCGATGCGTGGCTTTCTTGAATGAAGTTAACTGGCGCACGGAAACCACCAATGCGGTGTTTTACGAGTTTGACGAGAATGGCAAGGAGGTGAGCCGACGCGCGTACGATTATCCGGCGTCGTACGTGCACGACTTAATCGTCACCGAGAACTACTACGTCTTGTTCGATTGTCCGATCAAGATTGACTTCCCGGCCGTATTTACCAAGTATATTTTTGAAAAGTCGTGCCTTTCCGAGCTCATCTGCGAAGACACCGACCGTAGACCGTTGTTCCGTATTTTCCCGCGTCGAGGCGACTCGAGAGAGGTGCTCACGGCTCCGGCGGATTACTGGTGCTACGCGTACCACCACGTCAATGGCTTTGAAGACAAAGACGGTAACATTGTTTTCGATACGTGCACGTGGGATAAGTTCACGTTGTACTTTACCGATATTTGCAACCCGAATGGTAAGGATAACTATCCGCGCATGAAGTTGAGCCGCTTCGTGATTGACATGAAGGAGCTCGTCGCCAAGCACTTCTTGTTGAGCGAGGTGCCGTGTGAATTACCGATTACGAGCTGGGACTACACCGGTCGCGACTATGAACATATGTATTTGAGTACGTCCGTTGGACGCACAGAAGACGGCGTCAACGGGCCGATGCAGGCTTTGTCCAAGGCGTCCATCAAGCCGGATGGAGACAAGTTGTACTACGAAGAGCAATGGGTGCCGGGCGACCGAAAGTTTGCCATGGAGCCCTTCTTTGTTCCCCGACCGGGCGGCACGGAAGAAGACGATGGTTGGGTCGTTGCATTGGTGCACGATGCTGCGTATGAGAAAAGCGACTTTGGCGGCCGCGGTACCGAGATGGTTATCATCGACGCGAAGAAGTTTTCTGAGGGTCCGGTGGCGAGTTTGCGCTTGCCAACATACGTGCCGTTTGGTGTGCACGGCTCGTGGAGCCCGCAGTACATTGCTGGGCCGCCAAAGGCGGATGAGTTAGAGCGATTGGAAGAGATGCGCAAGAAGAACGACGGTAAGCCCGTGTCTCTTGGCATTGGATCAAACGCAAGCGAACCCGTTATCCACAGCACGCCCACCCCGCAAGCCATCGGTATGGCCGCCGCGGGTTTGGTACTCGGCATCACCGCTCTCAGTTCAATCCTTGGTTAGGTGCGAACGATATCGTAATATTAGCCACGCGCGATGTCGCATGTATTCACTGAACAAGTTCAAAGACACCTAGTAGAAATCAAGCAATACGTATACTTTCACAATTCCGCTAAATCTATTTTTTTTGTGCTAAAAACCAACACGCGTCGCAGTCAACTCGTTACCGAGGCGTCTGACGGCATGAGCCCATCATCTGAGCTCGCACACGAATCGACAAAGGTCAATGAAGATTTAAGTTTTTCGGTTAAATCTTTCGGTGAGTCAGTGAACTTGCGCTCGCTCGAGTGTCGCTCGCAAAAGCACTCGATGCGATCCCACGCGCGTTCGAGCTCATCCTCTGGCACAGTGATGACGAGACGCAAGTACCCAGGCGCGTGGAAACACGTCCCTGGGAGCATCAACACCGACTCTTCTGCGAGTAATCTCTTGCAAAAGGTTACGTCCGTGAACCCTTCTTCCTCGGTAAACGCATCTTCACGCATCTTGAGCAAGACGTACATGGCACCTTGCGGCTCGCTCGGAATGCTCAAGCCTCGAACGCGAGAACATCTATCTATGCAGTACTTGCTTGCCACGCGCAACTTATCTAGTGTGGTTTGCAACCACTCTTCTTCGTGTGCTTCTAAAATAGCCGGCACCGCGGCTTGAATAGGCGCTGCTGGACCTAATGACACTTGGCACAAGTTATTTATAGCCATGTGCACGCCCGCCGTGGATAAGATGTGGTCGTAGTCGTGCATCACGAGCCAGCCTAAGCGCCACCCAGGCGCGAGCCAACGTTTGCTCAGCGCACTCACCGACATGACTGGAACGCGGCCACTGAATTGTGCAATCGGTAAAAACGGCTGCGTGGCGTCAAAGGCGACGTCTTCGTACACCTCATCCGCGATGATGGGAAGACGAAGCGTCTCGCACGTCGCGCAGATACCTCGTAAGTGCTCTTCGCTATACACAGCGCCACACGGATTGCTCGGGTTATTCACTATAATCGCCACCGTGTGTTCGTCTCGCAAATGAGTCAGCGCATCCAACTTGATCTCCCACCCGTTCTCGCCATCCAAGTCGTAAAACTTGTACGCTACGCCGTGACGCTGGCACAGCGTCTCGTACAACGGAAATCCCGGCCTCGGCAGCAAGACATTCGCGCCCTCCACCGCCATCGCCGCTATGACGTGTGATAACGCCTCTGAACATCCAATTGTCATGAACACATCCTCCGCACGCAAAGCTGGACGATCAGGTAACGAATATCTTTTCGCAACGGCGCTTCTCGCCGCCGGCGCGCCCGCGCTCGCCGTGTACCCGTTATGCGTATACGCCCCAAACGCCCTCGTCACCTCCTCAACCGCCGCCTTGGGCGGTAACAAATGCCCAAACACCGTCGGATCACCCTGTGCGAGCGATATCAACCCTTTCTCGGGATTCGCCAACCCAACCATTTCATCCACGATGCGCCGTATTGGGTTACACAACTCGCGCACCGTACTCGCGCGCACCGCCCACCCATCGCGGTGGTACCCATCGAGCGACTTTCGACGCTCTAGCGTCACCGATCGTCTCCCCGACGCGTGGCGCGCCTCCGACGACGCCTCCACCGTCATCGCCGCGCGCGAGAAATCGAAATCAAGCGCGCGCGCGTGCGTCCTCGCGACCGAGTCAACGCGATGCGCGAATGATTACGTCGCCGTGGCCGTTCGTCGCGCGCCGTTCGTCGCTTGCGCGCGCGATGATGCGCACAAATGCGTGTCCAGGTCACGGACGCGCTGGGGCGAGGGCGATTAGACGTTCGCGTGCGCGTGGGAGATGCGCACAAACACGTCGCGGTGTGACGTCACGTGGTGCGCTTTTTGTGCCTTCGAGGCGCGTCTCGAGCTCGCCGCGCCTAGACGACGACAGGGTGATCGCGATGGACGACTATGAATACAGAGAGATACAAACAGACTAACGTGCTAAAGTGCTAGAGCTTGGAGTGCGCGGCGCGCGCGGTGGAGATGAAATCGACGACGCTCTCGGCTACGTCGTCGGGACGTTCCATCGGGCCGAAATGCGAGAGGTTTGGGAATTCAACGACTTTGCCTCGTTGTACCGCAGCGGCGAGCGCGGGGGCGATGACGGCAGAGTAAATGGGTGACGTGCCATCTGGGGCGAATGACGTGCCTTTGGCGATGACAACTGGGCATGCGACGCGAGGGAGCGAGGCGAAGGCGTCGGCCGCGCCTTCGCCGGCGCGATAAATGGACACCTCCGTATCCACCGAGCATGCGAGTTTGACTCCACCTTGGGCGCCTTTATTGTCGTTGTCGTCGTCGGACACAAATCCACCGTCATTGACATACGCCTCGAGCGCTCGCGAATCGAGCGCATTCATTGGCGGCTTGCTTTTATACGTCGATAACGCTTCGGCGAGGCTCGCGAACCGCGCGCGACGCCGCGTCGCGCTCTTCACCAAATACTCGGTGCTCGCCATCAATGGCGATCCAGGCGACACATCGTACGCCTCGAGCGCATTCTGGGGCACTATGAATATCGGCTCAAACGCATAAATTGAACGAAACATCCCCGGTCGTCGCGCCTCCGCCATCAACAACGCGTGGCCGCCGCAACTGTGCCCAAAAGCGTGACACCCGTGCAACCCGAGCGCGGTGACCACCGCCGCGCAATCCTCCCCAAGCGCGCTCCATTCGAGCCGGCCATTCACCGGCGACGTGCTCCGCCCGTGCCCGCGAAAATCAAGCGCGTAGCACGCGTACCCGCGCGCGCACAACCCCGCGATGAGCGGCGCGAACACCGACCCATGAAAACCATTCGCGTGCGCCAACACCACGCACCGCGATGCGTCGCGCGCGCCTTGGCTCGATTCCGTGCGCGCGTCGTACGCGCGCACGCGAATCATCACGCCATCGGTGCCGCGCACGTCCGCGTCCGCGGGCGTCATCGCGTGCGGCGCGCCGCGAGCTGACGTCCCAGCGAACAAGTGGAACTCCCAAAGGGCTCGAGGGACTGTGTCCTGGTTCGTGATTGGTCGATTGGATTTTGGAGCTCCTTCCACAATGGAAACAAATTCAAACTCGCGAGGGACAGCTCCGCGCGCGCCGCAGTGTACGACGCGCCTCGCGCCGCCGCATACCCGCGCGTTCGATCTCAATCGCACGCACAAATCGTGATCGTTCGACCGACGTCGGCATCGACGCGGCATCGCGCGACGCGCGCGCGTGAGACGCGTGAGCTCGCGTGCGGCGGTTTTCAATCGTTTGTTTAAACGGCGCACAGCGGCGCAACCATGGCGCGCGGTGGAGACGGCACGGCGAGCGGATCGCTCCAAGTGATCTTTGGACCTATGTTTAGCGGGAAGTCGACCGAGTTGCAGCGACGGTTGAGGCGACATACGGTGGCGAATCGGCGGGTGCTCGTGGTGAAGTACGCGGGGGATAATAGGTACGACGAGGACGTCGGATCGGCGTCGAGGGCGGTGACGCATGATTTGACGGCTATGCCGGCGGTGCCGACGCGAGAATTACACAATATTGATAATGTGGCACACAACTATGACGTTATTGGTATTGACGAGGGGCAGTTCTTTGATGACATTGCGCACTACTGCGAGAAGTGGGCACAGGCGGGGAAGACTGTCATCGTCGCCGCGCTCGATGGAACGTTTCAGCGCAAGCCGTTCAAATCCGTACTCGCATTGGTGCCATTAGCGGAAGATATCACAAAGCTTACGGCGGTATGCACCGATTGCGCTGCTGATGCCGCGTTTACCGCGCGCACGACCAAGGAAACCGCGGTGGAAGTTATCGGCGGAGCGACGTCGTACAAGGCTGTGTGCAGAGCGTGCTATGGCAAGTACGCATCGGAGATGCATCACAACGGAGCGACTGTGAGTACATCAACCGCGGCGGCGACAACGCCGTTGGCGAAACGAGTGGCGGAACAAATGAACGAACTTAGCTTAAAGACGCCCGCGCCTGCGGGGCAGGCGTTCAGTTTCTCAACGCCCGTGCCGGCAACTCCTCAATTCGGTGAAATGCAGAAACACAAGGCCAAGAACGTTGATAGCACGGCGACAAAGAGCGCTAAAAAGTCACGCGGATTTGGCGGCCCTGGTCGATCACCACTGAACGACTTTTTGAATGGCGCGAGTATTCACCGCTCGCCGCTCAGCACTTTGCGTTGAGGCGTTTTAGAATTTTAAGGTTTCAACGCTCGCTGGAACGCGCAGCGTTTGTAATTCATCAATCTATAGTAGTCTGTTTTCAAACCTATGCGCTATGTCAAATCTACAAGAACATGTCAAATCTACAAGAACGAACGCCTGGCGCCACCGCCCGTGGATTTACCGCCTCCAAAGCGCTCGCCAAGTCCTCCTCCAGCTCTCTTCAAAGCCTCGTCCGGTTTCATGGCGCCTTCTTTTGCGAGCTTCAAATCTGTGTCGCGATTAAACGGACGATACTCCCATGTCGAGGACTTTCCCTGAGCGGTATCGCTCTTCTTCTCCTTCTTATCTTTCTTCTCCTTCTTCTCCTTCTTCGTATTGCTCTGCTGCCTCTCAGCGTGAATCTCCATCAATGACTTTGCGCGGCGCGTGGAATTGAATTCATCCACGAGCCTAGACGTTTCATCAGCTTTTGCAACACCTGCAGAAGGTAATGCGTACTGCTGTGCCTGCGCGGCTAGGAAGAGTTGTTGCTCGCGAGCGGCCGCTTGTTGCGGGGTATCCGTCCAAGCGGCTTCCATTTCAGCCGTACGCGCCACCTTTTCGGTTTTAGAAAACGCAGTGACGCTCGCCGTGGGTGGACCTTGATTCGGACGCTTTTCCGGTGGTAAGTGCGTCATCCATTCCTCGCGCTTATCAACGTCCACTGTGCCCGGACCGTCGAGAAGTTCATCGTCTCCTGGAAGCGGATTGCCCTTCAATCGTCTCCACGCTGCAGCTTCGCGTTCACTCGCCAGCCACGCCTCGAACTCTTCCCGTTCGTTCGCTTCGTTCCTCTTAGCATCGATGACTTTGCGTTGTGTCTCATCCGCCAACGCCGTGTGCGCCTTTTTGATGGCATCGAAAGCATCTCGAGCATCGACATGCGAGCACTTATCGGGGTGCACCATGAGCGACAACTTCCAGTACTTCTTCTTAATGACCGCAGCCGTGTCTTCAGGCGAGACGCTAAGAATGTCATACGCGTCACCACCACGCGAAATGATGCGCGCGATTCGCATCGCACACGCCTCACGCGACTCGTTGCTTGTGTCTTCCATCTCCGCTACGATTTCTGGCGGCGGCGGACCGACGCCGTCGCTCATCGCCAGCGCCGCTGCAGCAGCCTCAAGCATACTCTTCGGCGGCACCATAGGACCTAACACGCGCTTCACTGGCTCGTCTTCTACTGCGCCCGATGGTCCCATCGATGGTCCAATGGCCGGACCGATATTTGCCATAGGGGCCACGTCATCGACGTCGCTTTCGCTTCCATTGTGTTCCGCCATAAACGCAACCGCTTCATCTCCAGTTAAAACCCGACCAGGCCCAAGTGGACGAGATTTCGCCGCTTTTGCCGCGCGCGCCTCATCTTTTTTCGATTTTTCAGCGGCAACAACGTCAGGATCTGGCCCGAGCCAGGGCTCGCGAGCGTCTGAGTACCGGTCCGCGACGGATTCGTCAAAGACAAAATTAAACCGGCTCCACAACCCCAAATCCTTCGATCTTGGCAGCGTCCACGACCCCGTTGCCCTAGATTTTCGCATGCACGCGTGTTCGAAAAAGTATTCTAGATATCTACGCACGCGCTCGTCGGCCACACCGCTCGTCGACACGCCCCGTCCGTCGTCCACGGCGCGCAACAACTTTTTAAAATTCTCTCGCTCGCTCGCAAACTTTGCTAACATATGTCGCAATGCCTCCGCCGCTAGCTGTGCCATCTCGACTTGTTGGCGAATCGTCAACGAATTGGTGTCATCACTCGAACTTTCACTTTCAGACGAGGATGACGAAGATGACGAAGACACGCCGCGACGTTTGCTACGTTTCCCACTCTTCCCATCCTTCTTTCGACGTTTGCGATCGTCCGAACTCCCAGACGATCTCTTAGACGAACGTTTGTGAGACTTCTCGCGGCGCTTATGTTTCTTACGCGACCGATGACCGGCGGCATCGTCGGCGTTAGCGTCAGCGCCGTGTCGTCTCGACGTTGTCCCAGCGGCGGCGTCGCGACGGTGCTGCGCGTACGCCTCGTTCAGCGCCTTGACGTTGGACAGCGCACTCGAGAGCTGCGGGTGATTCGCCGCCATTACGCGCGCGAATTCGCGTCGTCGGTGGCGGCGGCGAACGCGGCGAATGTGGCGAGCGCGGCGCGCAGTGTCGTCGAACGTGCGAATTGCGATGGTGATGACGTCAAAGATGAGCACGGCAAAAGCACTCTCCGACGTCGCCGCGCGCGTGGCTGCCGCCGCCCAGCGCGCAGGCCGCACGCCTTCCACCGTTCGCCTCGTAGCAGTAAGCAAAACCAAGCCAGTGGAGCTCTTGCGCGAGTGCTACGACGCTGGCCATCGCACGTTTGGGGAAAACTATGTGCAAGAAATTGTAGACAAGGCGCCGTCCATGCCGGCGGATACGCAATGGCACTTTATCGGACATTTGCAAAGTAACAAAGCGAAAACATTGCTTGAGGCGGTGCCAAACTTGGCGATGATTGAGACGATTGATTCAAAGAAGTTGGCGTCAAAGTTGAACTCAGCGTTGGAGGCGAGGGAGGCGAGGGAGGCGTTGCGTGTGCTCGTGCAAGTGAATACGAGCGGTGAAGAGAGCAAACACGGCGTAGAGCCGAGCGAATGCGTGGAATTAGCGAAGCATATTAAGGATGAATGTCCGAGACTGATGTTTCGGGGATTGATGACGATTGGGATGCCAGATTACACGTCCAAGCCTGAGAATTTTATAACGCTCAAGAAATGCCGGGACGACGTGTGCGCGGCGCTCGGGCTTGATTTAGATGCGTGCGAATTAAGCATGGGGATGTCTGGTGATTTTGAAGCGGCAATTGAAATGGGAAGCACTAACGTGCGCGTCGGAAGCACGATTTTCGGCGCGCGAGACTATTCAAAATCTGCATAGGCCACCCTCGCTCGATGTTGTTTTATATAGAGGCACAGTTTATTTTTTTCACGCAGTTTCACTCGCGCGTCATAACGTGCCGCACGTTCGTCGCTCACGCCACCGCGCCGCCGCGCCGTCTGTAAGTAAGCACGCGCGCACTCGAGCGTCATGGCGAAGTCCAACTTACCGGTCGGGCTCGCACTCGCCGCGTTCGCGAGCGCGACGTTTGCCTTTCCTATGTGGTACTGCTACGCGCCTACAAAACCCATGTGGACACAAGAGGAGTCGTTGTCTGTCGCCGCGGTCAGGCGCGGCGCGTTCATGAACAGTGGTTCACGCGATGTCGGGCTAGATATGCTCGAAGCGAAACGTAAATAACGAGTGCAGCGCGGGTGCATTTGAGGGCGAAGGGGAAGCGCTCGACGCGCGCGCTGTAGGGATGTAGGACGATAGCGAAATAGCTTTAGGACAAGACTTTTAGATACGTAATATGACAACAATTCTTTCACAATGCGTGGGATGCTTTTACTACTGTGCTCTACTTGTCATCGCCCACAGCTTCGATGAGGCGAGTGACGACGTCGCCGACTGCACTGACGGAGGGCACTCTAAGCTCTGGATCAAAAATGCTCTTCCCGAGTTCAGCCGCACGCCCGATGGCTGGATCGAGTGGGACTTTACCAAGGAATTCCACCCCGCTCGCGTCACACATCGCTTGGGCGCCACCTTTAGACGGGGCGAAGACATCGGCGCGCACCACGAGCTTGCTCGCGAGCGCTGCGTCGTGCTGCGTTAAAATTTCCATCACGCGCGCTGTTTCGTCCACGCCGGATGTACCGTCGACGAATGCGCATCCTTCGAGTGGCACGCGAAGTCCGCTCATGTTCTCAACCACGCCTAAAACCTTGATGCCCGTTTTCTTACAGAAATTGAGCTCCTTGCGAACGTCTGCCATAGCGACTTCTTGCGGCGTCGTAACGATCAAGGCTCCATCGACACCAGCCTCTTTCAAATACTGCACGATGCTCAAGTGCTCATCAGACGTCCCAGGAGGCGCGTCGACGATCAAATAGTCCATAGCCCCCCATTCTGTGTCGGCAAGGAACTGCTTAATCAAACCGTTTTTCCGCGGCCCGCGCCAAATCACCGCGTCGTCGGGATCGGGCAGCAAAAATCCAATACTCATCACCCCCAAGTTCTCCTCCACGTACACCGGCGACCAGCCCGAGTTAGACTTGTGCACCTCCGCCCCGACGCCACCGCACATTAACGGCGCCGACGGCCCGCAAATGTCTATATCCAACAACCCGACATCCTTCCCGCGCGACGCCAACCCAAACGCCACCTGCGCCGCAAACGTCGATTTCCCAACCCCACCCTTACCCGACAGCACCAAAATCTTATGCTTCACGTCACGCAACCGATGCGCGATCGCCACCGCGTCGGCATCCGTCGCATCCCGCGCCGCGCCCGCCGCACCAGATTTACACGCCTGTTGGTTCGGGCACCCCGCGCACGACGCCGCGTCGCCCGCGCGAGCGCTCGACGGCCCGACGCAGTGCGCGTTGGCGTTCGCGGGCGTCGCCGGCGCGTCCGCGGTCGACATCGCGCGCGCGAATGCCGCGGCGCGCGCGCGCGCGCGCCGACGCCCGCGAAGGTATCACGGTGTCAAACACGGACCACCGCGGTCGGTCGGTCGGACGGTCGGCATAGCGTGTACTGTTTACCCATACAAAGATTCCCGCGAACGCGTCGCCCGTCGCCCGTCGCCCGTCGTCGTCGCGCGCGCCACACCGCCGCGCGCCGCGCCGCCGCGTTCGAATGGCCCCGCCCGAGCGCTCGCCCGCGAGCGACGGCGCCTCCGCGTCGCCTCTCGCGTCGCCGCGCGCGAGCGAGGGCGCAGACGTCGCGGGCGCGCCCGCGCGTGCGCGCGAGGGGATTAGTGAAAACGCGTCGGTCGATATCGACGGCGCTCGCGCGCGCGATGGCGCGCATGCGTCCGCGTCGGACGCGCGCGGAAGTGAACAGACGATGATGATGCATGAGAACGCGAGCACGAGCGCGGAGACGAGTGGGGTGAAGCGCGCGCCAGGGGCGTTTGCGATCGCGGTGAACGCGCTCGCGGCGGAGGAGGCGCGGATCCAAACCGAGCGACGAAAGGCGTGGGAAACGCTCGCGCGTGATGCTTGCGAGCGTTGTGCGACGGGGACGATGCGTGATGTGTGGTTGCGCCATCGGTTGCAACAGATTACGTCGAGGCGAGAGCATGAGAGGGCGTGCGTGTTGTCTGATTTCTTGCCCGACGACGAAGAGACGTGCGCGGTGGACGGCGTAGACGGCGTTCGAAGAGGGCTTATGCACAGTGAATTGCGTGAGTTGATTGCGCGCGTGACGGAAAAGGATTTCCCTCAGTGGGGTGTGCGTCAGTATGGCTCACGAATCGGGGTGATCGTGCCGAACGGTCCAGAATTGATGACATCGCTGCTGTGCGTTCTCCAACACCATACCGCGGTGCCTATCAACCCGATCACGACGCAAGAAGAAATCGAGGCTGAATTGCGCAACACCAATGCAAAAGTATTGATATATCAACGCGATGGTGGCAAAGGGGACGTCAAGATGCGCCGCGTTGCGAAGAAGTTGGCTCTTATTCCTTTAATCATCACGCCGAGCACCACCGTGGCTGGCGAGTTCACCCTTGTGGGTGATCCTTACACGATGACTACTGAAGAAGACGCCACGGACGCTGAACTCATGGATGAAAGTCGATTGGGGTTGATCTTGCACACATCAGGGAGTACGGGGAAGAAGAAGATTGTTCCGATTACCATGAGCCAAATTTTAATTGGCGCCGCGGCAATTGCGGCGTCGTGCAAACTCGACAAGAAGGATGTGTGCTGCAACTTTATGCCTTTGTTCCACGTCGGAGGTATCTTGCGGAACGTAATTGCGCCAATTATTTCCGGTGGTACTACTGTTGCGATGCCATTCTTTGATGTCGACAACTTTTGGGAAGTCTTGGCGGCGAAGAAGTGCACGTGGTACTACGGCGCTCCGACGATGCACATGATCATTGTCAAGTCCGCAGAGACAATGGTGAAAGACGCCAAAGGGCGCGTTAAAAGTAGCATTAGGTTCGTCGCGAACGCCGCTGGGCCGTTACAGCCGCAGACGGCGATTGATCTTCGCCGGTTGTTTGACAACGCCACTGTCCTCCCCTCTTACGGTATGACAGAGTGCATGCCGATTGCGTGCCCACCGTCAAACTATGGTTTGGAACGTCCAGGTACCTCAGGTCGCTCGATCGGTCCTGAGATCGGCATCTTCGGTGCTGATGGAGGCGTTGTAGCTTCCGGCACTGTGGGTAATATCATGGTGCGCGGTCCGCTCGTCATGTCTGGCTATGAAGGCGAACACGGGGTGGATACATTTGGTTTCGCACCTGGTGGTTGGTTCAACACTGGTGACATGGGATGGATGGATATGGATGGGTTCTTGTTCGTTACCGGCCGGTCGAAGGAAGTCATCAATAGAGGGGGTGAGATAATTTCTCCTGTTGAAGTTGAAGAAGCGCTTTCGAACCACCCTGGCGTGGCAGAGTGCGTGGCGATCTCCGTGCCTCATGACACCTTGCAGGAAGTTGTGGGCATTGTTCTCGTCGCTAAAAGTGGTGTGCAGGTCCCGGGTTTGCGTCATTTGGTACAACATGTGTCCAAAAGACTGCCACCTTCAAAGTGGCCGCAAGCGCTCATCATAGTCAATAGTATTCCAAAGTCCATCACTGGTAAGGTGAGTCGAAGCGCAATCATGCGAGACTTGCGTTTACCTGAGCTTGAAGATGGCATGCGTGAGTTACAGTGTACGTTCCAGGCTGACTTGTCACAACCTGGTAACTGTCAAGTGATGCCAGTGAAGGATGGCGCGGAGCAAGTTGTTCAGGCGCTCCTCCGCGTTCCCGGCGTCAATGACGCGGGTACGTGGACAGATAATACTGGTTCAATCGTTGCGGTCATCACCCCAAAGACGCTTGATTCTGCATCTGTGCTTGAACATGCCACTCGTTATCTCCCGGGCTACCTCGAACCGAAGGATATTTTACCGGTGCAAACTGTGCCTCGAAACGCAGATGGCACGATTGACGTGTCCAAGGTTCAAGACATGCTTCGTCAAGACATGACGGACGGTCCATCAAACCCAGACCAAGAGCTGCTCGCGCATCTGTGGGGTGAGGTTCTCGGCACAGATTCGAGTATGATATCCATCAAGGATGATTTCTTCCTCAATGGTGGTTCGTCCATTGCCGCCGGTCAACTCGCTGGTTTGATTCGCCAAAAATTCAGCGTGAACATCACGGGTGCCGACATGTTCGAACTTCGGACTATCTCGCGAATCTCTCACATGATTGAGAAACGTAAATCAGATAAATCAGGTGACGCTGATAGCAAGAACAAGGTTCCGCCACGCCCTGTCGGGCCGGTGGATTGGGTCACACCACGAAGAAGCAATGGCTTTTTCGCGTCCACTGTGCAACTCTTACCTTTGTACTTTATTCAGCCATTCTACAACATGATGCGCTGGGTACTTTTCTTGATGTGTTGGTCGCATGTCTTTCACTACCTTGGTCCGAGTTTACACTGGATGCGTCGCGAGCATTTTATGGCGAATAGTCAGCAGTGGGGAGTTCACGCCGCGCATTCGCACTTTTACAGTACGGTGCAGCTTCTTTCCTTCTTCTTTGCCATCTTCCTGGTTGCGTTGATTGTTTCTTTGTTCTTTCCATTGAGTGCTATTGTGTTCAAGTGGGTCTGCCTTGGGCGACTTCAAGCAGGTTCGTATCCGCTATGGGGACAGTATTACTTGCGTTGGTGGCTCGTCGAACAAGTTACAAACATCGCGGGGTACGGAATATTTGAAATTTCGCCGTACATGTTTACGTGGTACATGCGCCTCATGGGGGCTTCCGTAGGAAACAATTCTTACGTCAGTTCGAAAGCAATCATCGGTGACTTTGATCTCATCACGATCGAGAGGAACACTACGATTGATGAAGGTGCAAATATTCGCGCATTTGAGGCGCGACGCGGCGGCATGCGTCTTTCGCCTATTTTCATCGGCGAGGGGTGTACACTTTGCGTGCACGCTATCGTCGGCCCTGGAGGATATGTTCCGGCGGGATCTACGCTTGCCGCGTTTACTTCCTGGCGTGAGATGGATCCGTCTCAAGTCAAGCCTGTGAGTACAAAGACTGCGCAAATGCACTCTGAATCCCCGTGCTTAGGCTCACGTCTCATGGTTGCGTTTCCAATTATTCTCATGTGCCAATTTGTTCGATGGATACCATGGATTATGGTTTTGCGCGTCGTGCAGCAACACTCCATAGGAGATAACTTGCTGACCCACGCAGGGATGCAAAACTGGCGCGAGGAGCTCGACACGCTCGACAATGAATATGACGCTCTCGAAGTGTTTGTCACTCTTCTCGGGCGTTTGAGTTGGCAAGATTGTATCGTATGGTTCATGGATCCGTTTCGTCTTGGTTGCATTGCGCTTGCACGTCTCGCGCACGCAACCTTGGGTCCTTTCATGCAGTTGGGTGCGGTCATCTTGGTCAAGCGTGTCATCGTCGGCAAGTTCAAGTCTGGAGGTCTTCCTCAAAATCCGACCGCGCGCGAATGGGAACTCACGCGACGATACATCATGCGTAAACTTGCACCGGATGGTAAATTCCACGGCGCGACAGATTTGCTCGGCAAGCATTACAAGTACACGTCGTATATTTATCGTGCTTTGGGCGCCACCGTGGGCGAACGCATCTTCTGGCCTGGTTCAGGTGTTACGGTCGGTGATGGTATGTACGATTTACTCCATATCGAGGATGACGTCGTTTGGGGATCGCGTTCCGCTGTGTATCCAGCGGATACTATTGGCGCATTGCCGATTAGAATTCGACGTGGCGCAAACATAAGCGATCGATGCGTGATTTTTGGTGGCGTAACCGTCATGCCAAACGCGTGCCTCGGCTCTGGATCTGTTGCCGCCCGCAAGATGACCATTCAAAGTGGTTCAATTTGGGTTGGTAGTCGCAATGGCGTTGCCGTGCAGCTCGATCCTGGCGGAGCTTCGAGCATGGCTGATGGTCGTTCTAGCGCGAAGCCATTCGGGCGCGCCACGTACCTCGGCGAAGCTACGTACCCCGTCATCCCGTGGTGGTTCATGCCAGTCATTTGTATCAGCGTCAGGCTATTTAAGTCGGCGTCGCACATGATTCCCATCTACGCGTCTTGGTACGCCACTGCATTCATCACGAAAACGTACATGGATGTGGAGTGGCAAACTTTGAGCGCGGAAACGTACTTGCCGATTCTCTTCGTTGTATTTTTGGGGCTCAAAGCGGTGCACACGACGCTCATTTTGAGTACATCTATCGCCCTCAAATGGGCCGTCGTAGGCAAGCGCGCGCCTGGGAATTATCCTTGGGATAAGAGTTCATACTGTTTCAGATGGAAGCTTTGCGATATCTTGAGCGACACGTCGGATTTGATGCTTTTAGCTGGAAGTGAGCACTTGTGCAGGTACTTCCGCTTAAAGGGGTCTAAGATTGGCGCCAACGTCTGCTTGTACCCCACTGGTGCTGATCCCCCAATGCCCGAACCGGACTTGGTGACCATCGGTGATGGCGCATGTATCAATTTCGCGCACGTCATCGCGCACACGAATACGTTGGGCGCTTTTGCGCTGAATAACATTGTCATTCGCGAGCGCGCGACGTTGTGCATGGAAAGTCGCGTCATGGGCGGTACGTCAGTCGGCGCTGACTCTATTCTCCTCGAACACACGCTCGCCATGGTTGGCGATGACGTCGAGCGCGGTGGTATCTGGCAAGGTTGGCCCGTACAAATGGTCATGCAGGCCAAGGCTAGCGATACGCCCGTAAAGCAGCGTCCCGAGAAGAGCTACGGCGCTCTTTAATCTAACTTTTTTTGTCCTTGTCTTGACTTAGCGCACTAGGCGCTGTTGATATATTGATGTTGTTGATACGTTGTAAATAGGTGAAACCAAACAACTTGCATAAATGTACAGACTACATGGTGGCTAAGAGCGACTAATAAAGAGCTAGAACCACTCGATTGGTGGAAACGGCTTTGACGCGTCGATATTTTCAGCGAGTCGCGCCAAGCCGAGTGGATAATTACTCGACAATACGCGACCTATAAGGCCTACTTCATCCCAGTGCGTACGCAACGCCACTGAGCGCGCGTCGTCATCCGGATGTGCCTCTTCAATCGACCTCGCCCAAGTTTCCGCCAAAACCAGTTTGCACAAGTGCTTCCGCAGCGCTGGATGCAACAAAGCGGCCATCTGAGACTCTGCAGTCGTACCCGGCAACGGTGCGCGCGTCTCGCCCGTTTTTTCTTGTGCAAAAAACCATACAGTAAACATGAACCTTTCGTTCGCGTTTGATGGCAACACGCGATGCAAACCGAGCTGCGAACTGAGCAAAACGACTCGCCCAAATCTCGGCTCGATGACGACTTCCTTTGCAGGAAACGGGTAAACCACGAGCTCACCTCCGTCGCCTCGCTTCCAATCCTCATTGAGATAAGTCAGCATCGTTAATCGACGAGAATCAAGCGTGCTGTCGCTATCAAAATGCAGCGGAAAACACGCCCCATCGCCGATATTGCATTGCAATTTGACGCTCGCGTGCGTCAGCGTCGTCGTCGCGTTGTCTCGCCAACCCATGAGCTCGTTCGCCTGCGCCATCACCTCTCGCGCTTGCCCCAGCGACGCAAACACAGGCGCGAGCTTGCGTTGGTCCTCGCCCATCGTGTGCGTTTCGCACTCATAAATCCCACGTTTCTCGAGCGCGCGCGCGCGCGTCGTCGCTGCGTCGACAAAGACGGTTGCATTCGCCACGAACGCATCGGCACGAAACAGCGCGCGCATCTCGTCGCGCATCGCTCTGCCGACGTCGATGGCGATGGCGTCATCGATGACGGCGTAGCCGTGCGCGCGAAGCGCGCGAGCGACGCGCGCGGCGTCGCGGGTGAGCGCGGCGAGGCGCATACTGGCGCCAGAGACAGACGCAGCCTTCGATGCGGCGAAAGTCACGACGCGGCGGCGGCGGCGGCGGCGACAGCGGCGGCGGCGGTGGTGGCGGCTCGCGCGACAGCATCGCGATCGTCGGCGTCGCGGTCGTCGACGAGGAGGAGGGTGACGTGCGCGAACCGTTACTCGATGCGAGCGCCACCTTGGACGGCGATGGTGGACATGGATTAGGCGGCGAGAGCGTCGCTATAGACGCGTCGATGCGCGGCGTCGCGCTCGGAGCGTCCGCGAATGAGGACGCAGAGCTCATGTACGATGACATCGAGAGCGCGAGCGCGGAAGATGAGGAGAAGGACGCGTTCGGGGACGCGCGCGCGGTGTTCGCGATGTGGAACGCGATGGTCGGGTCTTCGGTATTGGCGACGCCTTGGGCGTTCACGGAGAGTGGTTTGGTTTTAGGCGGCGTGCTTGCGGTGACGATGGCGTTGATGATGGCGTACACGTCTTCGTTGGTGTTGCGTTACGGCACGCGGGGCGGGCACGAGGATTTAGCAACCATGGCGGCGGAGCGCTTGGGACCGTTGGTCGGCGTGGCGTGCAATGTCTTCATGGCGGCCATGATGCTGCAGTGCGTCGTGGTGTACTGTTGTGTGCTTAGCACGTCCGTGTATGGCGTGGTGAAGGGATTGGCAGATTTATTGCGCGGGACGAAGTCGAACGCGGGGCGTGCGCTCGCGGCGCTCGACGTCGGCGCGGGCTCTGGTTGGGCAGAGTGCACGAACAGCATTAGCGACGCATTCAAGTGCTGGAATCCATTTACTGCGATTTTTATCACCGCTGCGGTGCTGCTCGTGCTTTCGAGCTTCAAGAATGTGAACATTTTTGTGGGCCTGAGTGTCTTGGGGCCGTTTTTCATGACGTACCTCCTGTGTTTCATCGTGTTCAAATCCGTCGTCGCAGAGAAGCCCGTGGCGCCGATTGCGCCCGTTGCTGCGTGGAGTACGGCGAAGAAAACAGCAGGTGTGCTTGCGAGCTGCTTTTTTTCTCATCACGCGGTGATTCCGATCTGTCGCTCAAACGCAAAGAGCAAGCGTAACTCGCGCAACGTGTTGATTGCATACGGCTTGACGCTGTTGTCGTACTCCCTACCCGCGATTGCTGGCAACTTCAGCGCTGAATACGTCGCTATTCGACGAGGCGAGAATGGTTCTTACAAGGCTGCAAATTTTTTGCGCGTTTTCCCGCCGAGTGACTTTTACACATTGTCGGCGCACGCAGCGGTGACTCTGCAATTTCTCACAATGGTGCCGCTACTGCTGTTCATTTTCCGAACACAAATCGTCGGCTTGACACCAGACGTACCAACGAAGGTAGCAGGGGTGTTTAACTTCGCCGTCAACGCATTCGCCATCGCCGTCGGATGCTTTTGCGCTGCGCATCCAGCGATCGATATCGGCATCATCATTTCTAAATTCGGCGCCTTGTTTGGCTTTATATTCGCCTTTGCCATCCCCGTCGCCGTGCATCTCAAGAGCCGAGCCGCGGCGTCGCGTTCATGGATGAACCACGCTGTACATGGTGTTATCTTGCTCGTCGGCATCGCCCTCGCCGTCTCGCAGTTCACTCCTTAGCGCCGCGCCGTTATGTATTAGAATAATGTGTACTGTACATTCGCACCGCCTCCTCTGACCGCGCGCCCTCGGTGCATGCGCGTTCGCGCGCGCGTCACATTCGCACACGCAGTATGCGCGCCGTGACGACGAGTCCAGTCGCGATCGCGCCGACGGTGACGCGCAGGTGTCACGCCGCGCGCCCGGCACCGCGCGCGCGCGCCGTCGCGCGCGCGTTCGGGTCGTGGAAGAAGAAACAAGAGGAGGAGCCCGAGGATGATGACGATGAAGCGAAGATAAACATGCGCGGTTTGACGCAACTGATTAAGATGGGATTAGGGACGATCAGTGGGGATATTACGGAGATTAATTTGTACGTGACTATTCGTGCTCGAGAGACTCGGTCGTTGCCGTTTGGGGGCGTCGCGTGTTGTCCCGGGCGCTGGCGTGTGCTCACGATATCTTCTGACGACGCGTCTTTGTATTTGTTTTTGTGATCCGTACAGGGATGATCCCACGCGCACGGTGGTGATGGAACTCGAAGCGAATAACTTCGAAGATGCCGATGGTAAGCCGTTGAACTTTATGAACAATGACGGCATCGTCGGTGACAAGGATGAGAAAACGAGTCCTTTGAACTACGTCGTTCCAGTCGTTCTAGGCGGCGTATCCGTCGCCGGTATCGTCGCGACGTTGAAAGCGCTATCTTAAGATGTTTGGTTGTAACAATATGGTGTTTGCTCCGTACTTTCTGCGTCATCGTCGCATGAGTCGGTGATTTCTGTGAAGATTGGGTTGCGTACGACGACACGTTCACCTTGGGGCGTTGTCGTCCATTCGCGTTCCAAGCGTTCGCCGTAATCCGTCACCTCTTCAATCTCGCGTTTATCAGTCATCGCTCGACGACGCAATCGGACGTTCTCTTCCGCGAGCGTGTGCATGCGTCGTCGAAGTGTGGCGCATTCTTCTCGCATATGCGATAATTTGACTACAACGTTCCGTTTCGCCGAGTCGCATCGCCGCGCCCACTCTTCCATTAACCCGGCGCGCGTACGCGCTTCCTTCATCCCTTCTCGCGCATCTTTTAAATCACTCTTTGCTTCGCGTACCATCTCAACGAGAGCTTTTCGCGCCCGCGCACCGCGCTCAAGTTCAAACGTCGCGCGCCGCTCGATGTCTAAATTAAGCGTCTTCGAGCGCGTCAACTCGCGCTTCATCGCATCGCACGCCTTTGCCGCAACCTCCCCTCTCTCGCGCGCCCGTCGCGCATCTTCTACAAGCTCTTCCACGCGCGCACGCGTATCCGCCAGTGCCTTTGCCGCCGCCGTATGTCGCCGCCCGAGCTCCTCCACGCGCGCGGCGAGCGCCCTGCACCTCTGCGCGTCCGCTAGAGCGCGCGCGTCACGCGCGCACCGCCAATCCAAAGCGTCCTCCTCCACGGTCACAACGCGAGCCTCGCGCGTGGACATCTTCATCGTCCACGCGCCGCGCGTCGACCCGCCGCGCGTGACGAGATATGCCGCGATGACTATTCATATCCAGCGATGACCAAAAAGTTCTCCTTCAGGTTTGCCCACGACTCGCTCCTGACGCGCGTCGCCGCGCCATATCTCGCCCCTCGCGCACCGCCACGCCCGACCGCGCGCGTCGACGAACGCCGCGTAAAGGTGTCAACCTCGCGCGCGCATCGAGCGCGTGTACGCGAACGTACGCGCGCGTCGAGACGGCGACGAACGGCGTTGACGTCACCAAAAGTATCCCCAAGGCACGCGTTGTTTCGCGGCGTTCGAGCGCATCAGCCGCGGCGTGAGCGCGTTCGAGCGCGTGCGCGATGACGGACAACGATCGCGACGCATCGACGGATGGCAAGGTGGCGCTTGATGTCGCGCGCGAGGATGACGTCGTGAGCGCGAAGGAGGCGCCGAAGATGGTGCCTCTGCGCGCGTTGTTTCGGTTTTATAAGCCCGTGGATGTCGCCTTACTTGTCACGGGCATGCTGTTCGCCGCGTTGGGTGGAGCATTGTTTCCCGGCGTGAACGTTGCGTTCGGGCGGCTTTTGGACTCCACTGCGGTGGGTGACGTTGCGGGGCAGATTGACTCAGCCGTCATCGCCATGGAGGTTGTCGCGGTGTCGCTCGGCGTATCGTTGACGTTGGGCTATTGGTTGGTATCGTGGGCGTCTGCGCGCGCGTCACGAAATTTACGATGTGCGTTCGTGCGAAGCATGTTGGCGCAGGATATAAAGTTTTTCGAGAGCAAAAAGGCTGGTGAGTTGGCGACGTTGACTGGCGCCACCGTGCAAGATTTTCAGCTCGGCATGGCAAAGAAGTTTGCCGAGCTCGTGCAGAGTTTTTTCTCCATGGGAGGTGGATTCGGCGTTGGGTTTTACTTTAGCGCCGAACTTTCTGGGGTGATTCTCGCGTGCGTGCCTTTGCTCGGATTTGCTACGTTTTTCCTCATCAAGTCTATTCAAGACCAGCAAAAGGGCAACAGCGAATACGAATCCGCGGCGGCAGTGGCGACGGAAACCATCGGCGCCATCCGTGTTACGAATGCGCTAAATTACCAAAACGTTGCGACAAATAGGTACAAGGCAAATCTCGGCAAGGCGCAGCGGTACGGCGCGAAACAAATTTGGAAAGCGTCCTTTGCCGGCGGCGGTCTCTTCGCGTCCATGTTTATCATGTACGCACTCGGGCTTTGGTACGGCGCGAAGCTCATCGCCGACAGCAAGGCGGCGGCTCTGGCCGACTACCCACCGCCTTCCGGCTTAGGTGACACCTCTGACGCGACTTGGGGCGCGCACTCCACGTACGCCGAGTCCGTATGCACGTACACGAACGAACCGAGTAAAATGTACACTGGGGACTCGTTGCTTCAGTGCGCGTGCAATCTCGACTACGCCATGGCATCGCTGACGACTTCGCCAAACTGCGGGTGCGGTTACCGCCTCGACACAACGTTCGGCAGCGTTCTTGACTCTGCGGCGTCGCCATGCTTGAGTGGTGGGACGATCGTCATGGTTTTCTTTAGCATTTTATTTGGCGGCTTCGCGCTCGGCCAAGCAGCGCCCGCGTTTGAGGCTTTAGCCAAGGCGCGCATCGCCGCGTTCAAATTGTACGAAGTTATCGACCGCGAACCTGAGAACGGCATCGATACACGCAAACCAACCGGTTTGGATCCCGTGATGCCTATCCGTGGGGAGATTGTTTTTAAAGACGTAAAGTTTCAATACTCTCCAGAACGACCAGTGTTTAGTGGATTGAATTTGACTATTGAAGGCGGGAAAGTCATCGCACTTGTCGGAGCGTCTGGTTGCGGTAAATCTACGATTGCAAAGCTTCTCGAACGTTTCTATGATCCCTTGAGCGGCTCCATCACTCTCGATGGGGTCGACCTTCGCAAGCTTCGCATAGACAAGCTTCGAGGGAACATCGGCATCGTGTCGCAAGAACCTCTGTTGTTCGAAGCGTCCATCGCAGACAACATCGCTGCCGGTCGGCCGATGGCGCTCAATGGCACGCGCCCGAGTGCAAATGAAATCGTGGCCGCGGCGCAAGCGGCATGCGCGCATGAATTCATTCAATCTTTCCCTAACGGGTATGCCACTATGGTTGGCGGTAAAAATTCCAAATTGTCTGGAGGTCAAAAACAACGCATCGCCATCGCTCGAGCGGCGTTACGTAACCCAGCTATTTTGATTCTTGACGAAGCTACGTCTGCGCTTGATACTGAAAACGAGCGTTTGGTACAAGAAGCTCTTGATGGTTTGGTGCATTCTGTTGCTGGCGGGCAGCGGACGACTGTCGTAATTGCGCACCGCTTAACGACAGTTCGCGCCGCCGACAAGATTGTGGTTCTCGGCAGCACAGACGCTGCAGATGGTTTGGCTGGCGGCGGGAGTATAAATGGGAGTGTTGTATTAGAGCAAGGCACGCACGACCAGCTGATGGCTCTCGGGGCGCGCGGTAAGTACCGTTCGTTGGTGGGATTATCCGCCGGCGACAACACCAAGCGCATGATCAAATCTGCATCGACGGCGTCGTTGGAGTCGTTCACTACTGATTCAGTGAATGGCGAGTTCGAAAAGGGGGCAGGTAAGGCAGCTGGTCAAGGTGGGGAGAAAGAAGCGGTATACAAGGTGAGCGCCAAGCGCGTGTGGAAGTACTCTGTTGAGGACATTCCGCTCTTGATGGCGGGAACATTCTTTGCGATTTTGAATGGATGTGTCATGCCTTCGGTAGCTTTCGTGTTCGCCGAACTCTTGACCGTGTTTTACATGGATGACATTAGTTACATGCGTGATCGTTCTGGTGTTTTGGCCGGTGCCATGGCTGCCGTCGCTGTCGGCGCATTTATCGTCATGGGAACACAAGGCGGCATCTTTGGCAACATTGGAGAGCGCCTTACGACGCGCTTGCGCATTCATTTGTTTAGATCAATCATGCGTCAAGACGTTGCGTTCTTCGACGAAAAAGCAAACAGCGTCGGTGCATTGACAACACTTCTTCAGACAGACACTGCCAAAGTGCGCACGATGACGGGTCAGAGTTTTGGGAGCGCCATTCAAGCCGCTGCCGCACTCACGTTTGGCCTTACGGTGTCACTCAACGCGAGCTGGAAATACGGTTTGGTTCTCTTGGCATGTGTGCCCATTTTGAGTGTCGGTGAGATGTTGAACATGAAGAACTTGGCGGACTCGACAGCGATGGATGAGAACGTTGCGGATGGCTCGGCGCACGTTTCAGAGACGGTGACGATGATTAAGGATGTGCACGCGTTCGGCCTCGAGAAAACCATGGCGGAGAACTACGACGCCACGATTTCGACGACGACGTCTGAGGAGCGTCGTAAAGCGTTGCGCACTGGTGGTGCATTTGGTCTCGCACAGGCACTCACTATGGGTTTCTACGGGTTCGCGTTTTGGTGGGGCGGCCAACTCATTGGCAAGGGTGAGCTCAACTTTATGGATTTCATGAAGAGTTTATGGGCGCTCGGATTTTGCGCCGCTGGCGCGGGCCAAGCCGCGACGTTTGCTGGTGATAACCGCGACGGTACAGCCTCTGCTGGTCGAATTTTCAAATTGATCGATCGTGTGCCGCCGGTAAACTCGCAGCCGTTCGTCAAGCTTTCTGAAATTGACGAAGCGCCGCGCCAAATCCCAAAATCATCCAAGGATTCCGACGAAAACAAGTATGGCAAGGTCATCGACGGTCTTAAGGGTAAGATCGAGTTCAAGGATGTGCACTTTACTTACCCTACGCGCGACGCTCCCGTGCTCGCTGGCTTGAGCTTAGAAGTAAAGCCAGGAGAAACCGTCGCGCTCATCGGGCAAAGCGGCTCAGGCAAGTCGACGGCGATACAACTCTTGGAACGCTTCTACGAGATTGTTCGCGTGAGCCAAACGATTGGCGAGGGCAAGGAACAGGAGTTCAAAATCGCCGTGCAAGGCGCGAGTGCGGGTAAGATTCTCATCGATGGCGTCGATTTATCTGAACTCGATTTGATGTGGTTCAGATCCAACGTCGGTTTGGTTGAACAAGAGCCGACGTTGTTCTCCGGAAGCGTGCACGACAACATTGCCGCTGGTATGCCCGGCGGTATCGCTACGCGCGAGCAAGTCATCGCCGCGGCTATGACCGCCAACGCGCACGAATTCATCGAACGCATGCCGGAAGGATACGATACCGACGTCGGCATTGGCGGCGGTCGCGTCTCCGGCGGCCAAAAGCAGCGCATCTCCATCGCGCGCGCCATCATCAATGATCCACGTATCTTACTCCTCGACGAAGCCACGTCCGCGTTGGACAACGAGTCCGAGCGTCTCGTCCAAGCCGCCCTCGATGGTCTCCTCGCCGATGGCTCCAAGCGAAGCACCATCGTCATCGCCCACCGCTTGAGCACCATACGAAACGCCGACAAAATCTTCTTGATTGAAAACGTCAACAACACGGGTGGCGTCGTGAGCGAAGTCGGCACCCACGACGCCCTCATGCGCGCTGGTGGCAAATACCGCCAACTCGTCGCCGCGTACGATCAGTAGACCGCCAATTGCTTAAGGAAACCGATTGTAATTACACAGACCACATTTGACAAAATGCACGCGAAAAATTTAAATTTTCTCACCCAGCTGTCGCGCGACTACACAACTTACATCACACGCGCGCACGAGCGCGCGATCGCGAGACGCTTCGTCGGCGCGGACGTGGACGTGTATGGCGGACTCGTTCGGCGGCGGCGCGCTCGCGGACGTCACAAACGACGACGGTGACGGCGACAGCGGCGTCGTCATCGTCATAGACGATTGCCGAGATAATCAACGGCGTCGCTCGGACGCCGGGGACGCCGGCGCGATGACGGGCGGCGACGGAAAAGGTGCCGCAGAGCGTAGGGCGGCGTTGAAGGCGGAGAAGGCGGCGGCAAAAGAGGCGAAAGAGGCGGAAAAAGCGCGAGTCAAGGCGGAGAAGGAGGCGGAGCGCGCGCGCGTCGCAGAGGAAAAGGAGGCGCTCAAGGCGGAGAAGGCCAAGGTTCAAGCGGAAAAGGATGCAAAAGAACGCGCGGCGAAGGAAGAGAAGGCCCGGATGCGCGCGGAAAAGGAGGCGGAGCGCGAGCGCGTGGTAAAGGAGAAGGAGGCTAAAGCCGCGGAGAAGGCAAAGGTTCAAGCGGAAAAGGAGGCGGAGGAGCGCGCGGCAAAGGAAAAGGCAACGAAGCAGGCTAATAAGTTTGTAAGTTTCTTCAAGACGCCGGTGAAGAAGAAGGCGGTGAGTATGATTGATGGGATGGTAGCGCCTGAGGTATCGCCCGCGGTGAAAGAGAAATTGGATGAGATTATCAAAGCGGAGGGCGCGGCGGAGGACATCGGTACGGTGCGCGAGGATCTTCTTAATCGTTGGCGAACGAATAAAGATAGACGTAAAATCGTCAATCGCTGGGCTGCGCGACGAGTCGATCGCGATGTCGAAGTCGCATCGATTTTGATTTCGCCATCGGGTAAACGAAGTCGTGGCGAAATGGAAAAGTTGAACGGCGCACGCCGACGACGGTTGTTTATGATTGATTGCAACGAGTTTGCACGACCTGCGTTCTGGGGAACGGGGCCGTTCCCTAGTCGTCCCAAGGCTTCGGCTACTGTCACTGGTCGAGCACCTTTCAAAATGGATGTCGATGTAGACTACGAGTATGATTCTGCTGAGGACTGGGTTGAAGAAGAACCGGGTGAAAGTTTGTCGGATGCTGACGACGGCGACGAAGAAGCCATGTCAAATAACTCCGACGATGATGACGACGGGTTTATTGCATCTGATGACGAAATGACATCTGCAAAAGATGTCGCCATGTTTGATGCGGCGACCGTCGGCGACGACGAAGAGCTGTCAAGAATGCGACGTAAGCTTTCATTGCTTGTGTCTCGTGCGAAACGCGCGCAAACGCCATTAATCATAACAACCTTGGCGCCTTCGACACCAGATGGTAGAGATCAACAAATGGAGTTGGATGAAAACAGTGATGTGTCGTTGCTCGACGCGTTTGTCATAGAGTCGTCTCCGGACGCACCGCGCGTGACTCTGAGTATGGAGGCGTCGACGTCCAAGCAGACGTCGCCACATATTTCAGCACGAAAGACTGTAACGACCACAGCATCGAAGAAGAACGCGGATGAGATCGTTGCCGCAAATTTACGAACTCTGATTGAATGCTTGCTGAAAAATCCCAAAATGCGAGTCGGTCAAGTCACTGAAAAGTTCATCGAGGAGGCTTCGTCGTTTGTCGCCGGATTGACAAAATCTGCAGTCAAGCGTAAGATTGCTGAAATTGCCACATATCAGTCTCGATGGTTAATAACGAGCGCGAGTCTCGAAGCCGTTGGTCTTTCTGAAGAAGACGCTACAGCTTTGCGTCCGATTGAGCTCCCAAAAGTGAAGAGTACGGCTAAAAAGATGAAACCAAACGCGTCAGTTGCGAACACTGTTGCGGCGCCGACGCGTACATTAGAATCTTGCTTCAAAGGTGCAAAGGTCAAGGAAAACTCTCTGCCCACATCGGTAGACGATGAGCAGTGGACACTCGCTCTTATGAGCTTGCAACAAACGAAGACGAATGAAGCCTGGCCAGGACATTGGAAGCACATATTTGACGTCTCGAATTTATGCGCGTGCGTTGAGAACGGCGCAGTGCCGATGTATTTCTTAACGGCACTCATGAAGACGGCGAGTTTGCGTTCGGATAAGCGTATGTGTCGGTTGGCGTGTGCTCGACTCGTTGGCCCAATGCTGAAAAAGTTGGCTGTCACCGCGAAGAATCCACAAGGTGGCGAACACAAAGTGACTGCGCCGATTCGCGCCACGATTGAACTCGCGTGCGCGGACACATCGCTCATCGCCAAATTCATCGAAGTCAACATCGAGGGTGACAATATCGTTCTGAAAGAGTCCGCGTTAGATGTTGTCTTTGCGTTGATCGATGCAGAATCCGTGTCTGCGAGTGCGCAACGGGCGATTCGCACCCACGCGACCACGGTAGCGTTTCTCGAATTCCTCGCCACCGCTCTCGAGTGCGAAAACCTCCGCTACAAGTCCGCACGAGTCACTCGTAGCGTTTTGCACGGCACGCATGTCGAAATATGTGCGGCGTTCCGCCCTGCAGAAGTTGCTGCATTGGCAGAGGCGCTAGTGGAATCTATTCGCAAGGCGCAAAGCACACCCTCTGCCGATTCGCTGAAATATTTGCCGAATGCGACGCGAGCGTTTGCGAATATCGCTCAGGGATCTCCCGACTCGATTGACTTTGCCCAAATGAGCGTCGTCTTGGCTGATCTTATCGAACGCTGCACGCGAGAGCGAGATGGATGGGATGCCACAATGGAAGCCATCGTGGACGCGCTCGAGAAGATGTCTGACGCGTTTGCCGGCGCCGAACCCGAATGCGCGGATAGAGTGTCTTCGGCGTTACGTAGCTCAACGAATGCGCGCGCGAAAGCGCTCGCCGCAACTTTTGCAGTTCGCAGTGATGACACATTGATGGTAGATTAGATTTTATGCAATATTACTACGGTATCCTATCACTTGACCTACGTATTCGCTACATTCTTCTATCGTCGAAGCGCGCTCGAGCGCACGATGTTGTTTCGAGACTTGATAGCCTTGCTTCCACTCCCGATGTTCGCAATCGTCCCAACGTGCATGTACGGGAACTCCCCGGCGACACCGAGTAACCTTGGTGGAAATTCTAATTTTCCTAGCGCTAAAGTCTCCACGTATTTAAGTTTATCGTTCGGAAGCGGCGTGAGAATGTACGCGTAGCGACGCGCGGCGTCGATGCCGCGCACGAGACCCAAACCCAAACATTCAGCACATCCACGTTCGTCTCCAGGTGCAGGGGCTTTGAGCAAACCCACAATGGCGCCATTGATCGCCATCAATGCCTCTCGCGCGGGTAAGTCGGCGTGAAGCAGATGAATGACGATATCATCTAAAGACACTTTCCACGGCGTCGAGCGCGTTAAATCCGCGGCGACGGCGTTGAACGCCTCTATTTCACCACCATCTTCGAAATCGAGCGCGCCTTGGCTCGGACAATTGTTGCACATCGCCACTGCTTGTTTTGACCACGCGAGCCAAGACAACGCGCGGGAATCACTCGCGCTTCGTCGAGGGTCTTTCGATTTCGTGGCGCCGCCCGACTCGTACGTCTCCGCGCTCGTCTCTTCCACGTCAGCGTCAGCGCCATTCGGTGCCGTACCGTACCCTGCGGCGACTTCAAACGTCTGTACGCTCGGTTTTATCGCATTGGGTGACATGTAATCGCAAAACCATTCGACAGACGGCGCGTTCCGACTCGCCACGTGCGAATTAATGTTTACGACGTAAAAATCCGCCGCGCACGTCCCGACGGCTCGCAACACTTCCTCCGTCAACTCAAGCCCGAGGCCTTTCACCCATCCACTGGTGTTAATCACCATCGGTGGACGGGCATCACCTAGCGCCTTCCAAGCGTCGACGCACCTCAAAGCACCTCGAACGTACGCATCTGGGTCGCTTTGCGGCGACACGTCGCCGACAAAGCTCGCGCTAAACGTCGTCGCCGGAGCGCCCGCAAATTCCGCCCCGCTCGCCTGATGCGTCTGCGGCGCGCCGAGCAACGGCTGACGTAAATACGTCAACGACACAAGCCCAGGTGCCGTCAACTCGGGCTGCCCACAATCTAAATCTAACCACGCGCACGCGCCGCCGCGACTCACCAGCCCATTCGCCACAAAGCGCGCGAACGTGCTCTTCCCCACGCCCTTGGGCCCAACACACGCCACGCACGCGACGCCACGCTCACCATCACTACTCACTATATTTTCCGCCACCGTACGCCAATGATGCGTGATCACCGTCGGCGTCCAATCCCGTTCCGTCGTCGCCGTCTCTCGCGTCCGCGCGCGGCACGTCGCCATCGCGCCCTCCACCGGCTCCCCCCGCACGCGCGCCCCACACGCGCCCGCGGTCACGGTCACGCCTCGGTCGACCCCACACACGCTCCTGGCAATCACCGCTGGCGTGTTCGCACGCATCTCGTACCCGTGCGCATCGCATTGGCCATCGACGCAACGAATCGCACACGCGCCATCGATGACAGCGACGGCGCCCGGCGCGAGCGTCACGTCGAACGCCGCGTCGGCGCCAATCGACGCGCGCGCGCACGACCTCTGCGCATCCTCCGCGCCCGCGGCGTCGCTCGCGGCGCGCTTGCGACGCTTGTGCGATTGTGATTTCGCCGGCGCCATGAAGTGACGCGCGCATACGGTCGTCACTTCGCGGCGTCATGCTCGCGCCGACGCCGCGGACGGGCGTCGATGCGAGACGCGCGCCGTGCGGTCGCGCCCGGCGCGCCCGGTTGCGTCGCGGCGATCGCGTCGCGGCGCGCGAGGCGGCGGTGGGACCGAGGAGGCATCAAACGTCGCACACGCATTCGCGCGCATCATCGCCGTCGCGCGCGGCGACGACTCGGTCGACGCGCGACGCCGCGGGTGAAGGCGACGCATATCACCATCGTCGTCGCGCGTGCGTGGTGTACGATGTGAGCGATCGTCTCACGCCGTACGACGAGGCGTGGGTGTGGCAAAAGGCGTTGCTCTCGCGCGCGCTCGACGCCGGCGACGACTCGGTCGACGTCGCGCTCATCGTGCAGCATCCGCCGACGATAACGCTCGGCACGGGGAGCACGGTGGATCATTTAAAATTTGACGCGGATGCACCGCCAGATGGATTCGCGGTGCGTCGATGCGAACGAGGGGGCGAGGCGACGTACCACGGTCCCGGGCAACTCGTGGTGTATCCGATACTTAATTTGGCGCGCGCGCCGCACCAGGCAGACTTGCATTGGTACATGCGATCGCTTGAAGCTGTCGCACTCGGGGCGATGCGCGAGTTGGGGTTGGATGCGAGCGCGTGCGGGCGCATTGAAGGGCTCACTGGGGCGTGGTGCGACGGGCATAAGCTCGCCGCGGTGGGCGTGCGCGCGAGACGATGGGTGTCGTATCACGGCGTGGCGTTGAACGTGTGCCCAAATCTCGCGCATTTCGCACATATTGTCCCGTGTGGAATCGATGACCGTCCGGTCGGGAGCGTGTCGCAAATGCTCAGGGGCGAGGCGGGCGTCGTGAGTCGGTCGGATGGCGCGTCGACGTCAGCGGCGTCGGTTCGCGCGCCGAGGGACGATGACGATCAGTTACTATCACGCGCGCGTGATGCGCTCATCGCATCATTTGCGGAAACGTTTGATTTAGATGTAGAGAGTAGCACTAGCGCACCAGAGTTGTGAACACCGATTGGTTAAAAAGGTCAACAACCTTTGCGCCCAGCCGCACTCCGCGACTCTCGCGCGGCGCATCGTAAACGACGAGCCGCACATCCATCGCACTCGGAGACGGGAGCGGTAGCATAATATATGCAACGCGCGCTCGGTTCCGCTCGAGGTTTCACCTATCGCACATTCTCTCGTCCGTCGTCTTCGCGACGCGTGACGTCGGTGCCCACCGGGACAACCACCGCGGCAACCATGAGCGGCGGGGCCATCAAGCGCGTCCAGGCGATTAGCATTCCAACTCCAATGCCGACGCAATCGCCTTTTTTATTCAATGTGTACCACAAGGATGAGTTCCCTCCGTGCCCTGATGGGTCGATGAAACCGCCGAGGAAAGGCAACGGCGCGGATTTCGCGCCGGGCCCGTGGAGAATGTACCACGGACGCGAATACTCTGGCTTTCCGCAGCACCCGCATCGGGGGTTTGAGACCATCACCGCGGTCATGCGTGGGACGATTGATCACACGGATTCGTGCGGGAACGCGGGGCGGTACGGGGATGGTGATTTGCAGCACATGACGGCGGGGCGGGGCGTGGTGCACGGCGAACTTTTCCCACTCGTGCATAAGGATCGCGACAACACGTTGCAGTTGTTTCAAATTTGGTTGAACTTGCCGAGTAAAGATAAAATGGTTCAACCGGCGTTTGTCATGCATTGGAGCGAGGACGTGCGGAAGACTTCGACGAGCGACGGCGGTGTTGACATAACTGTGTGGACCGGCGAGTACGAAGGCGTGAAATCTTTAGCGCCTACACCGAGATCCTACGCCGCGGATCCGAGCAATGATGTTGGCGTTTATTTACTCAAGTTCAAGCCAGGGGCTGAGTTTACGTTACGCGCGGCGAGTGGCGGGGTCGAGACCAACCGTTCGCTGTATTACGTAGAGGGAGCTTCGTTGGATGTGTGCGGAGAACAGTTGTCGAGAAAGTGTGTCGTTGATGTCGATGCCTCGCAGGACATACCACTTCGCAATTCAGGTAGTGATGAGGTTATTTGCCTCGTGCTTCAAGGCAAACCTATCAACGAACCCGTGGCCCAACACGGACCATTCGTCATGTACGTAGACTCCCGCGCGCTGTAGCTCGTATCGTTGAAACCTCCTCTAGAGTTTTCGCGCTTAACCACTCAACCGACTGACAAAATATGACGCGAGTTCGCTTTTTATCGTCACAGGAATACACAGAAAGAGATCATGCAAGCGTTCGAGGACTATCGTGCGACGGAATTTGGTGGTTGGCCCTGGCCCGAAGACGCCATGGTATTTCCACGCGAAGAGGGACGTTTCGCGCTGATAGATGGCGTGAAGTCGACGCCTAGTTCAAAATAGATGACGAACAATAGATAGAAAGCGTGATGGCGCGTGATTTTCATTTTACCTACAAATCCGAGATACGTGGAGAACCGAGAAAATGTGAGCACCGAGACCAACGTCGTCCTAGTGCTCACAAATGTAGACTTACGCCTTACATGGTGACGCACGATGACGATCGAACAACAAAGTCGGGTGACACACTTTCGTCGAGCGTTTAGGTTCTTCATTCTTTTACCCACGCGTACATTTGTCGTGAGCGCGGCGTTTCTGTTTCTGTTCGTTTTAGCCAACTTCATGCTGGCTGTGACGTTTCTCTCGCATCTCTCCAACGGCCCGGATACGACGTTGCAGTTTCGCTCGAGTGATAAACGTGTACAATTTACTCGAGAATGGGTGCAAACTCGCCATGCGATGTTGCACAACGACGAGTATCCAAAGTGGTACGTTGCATTAAAAAAATACTACTTCTGGATAGTAAAAGTCACGAATACGCTGGTGCTAATTTCGCTTGGATATTACACGATAAAGAAGAAAGGCGTGCACAGGACTCGCCGCGCGGACACTGATATCTTAATCAGTAATCATCGTGGTTTGATCGACGCACTCGTCTTCATTCGCGTTTTAGATCAGCTCCCGATTCTGGTTTCCGGGCCCACCTTGCTGGACCTCCCTTTGGTGTCGACGATTGCTCTTTCGATTGATGTTTTTATCATCGATCCGTCTTCCAATACGCACGCAATTGATCGTTTGCAACACATTTTACAGCACACGGACAGGCAGGTTGTTATGTTCCCCGAGATCGGCGGTCCGACGCATGGAAGTCACATCCGCTCGTTTGCGGCGGGAAGTTTTCGCGTTTCGACGAAGTGTCAGCCGGTCGCATTGACGTACCAGGGTGTTGGCGACATAAATCCTTCGTGGTCTAGTGACATGAATTTAGCCGACCTTTTTCGGTTGTTGTTTCGCTTGTCGTTGAGGGAGACGAATCATGCATCGGTTGAGTTTCGCGAACCCATTTCACGCTCACCGGATGATTCCCTCATCCGCGTGGCACAGTTGCATCGAGAGGACATCAGCAAGGCCTTAGGTGTGCCTATGCACGATGATTGCATGCATTAGCGTCACTCGTAGTGTTGGCAGTAATGTACGGTAATTTTCTTTCATTTCAAATGCATGTAAGTTCGTTTATGTTCACCACACATCCTTGTGGTATCTAAAGTCGCTAGTGAGTCGGCGGATAATCTCTTCAGCTTCGTGCGCGGCGTAGTCTCCCTCTCGCATGAGGACGCTCAATAGCGCCTTGTTCACATCCTTCGCCATGTTCTTAGCATCACCGCACACGTAAATTTGACCCTCGTTCTTCCCAACTGTACCCTTCAAGATGGGGTACACGTCAGCTCCCTTGGCAATGATTTTATCCTGCACGTAGACCTTCTTCGGCCCGTCGCGGCTAAACGCGACGTCGAGGCTCGTAATCACTCCATCAGCCAATGCTTGCTCCATTTCTTCGCGGTATATGAAATCGTTCTTTTGCGTTCTGCACCCAAAGAACAACATCGCCGGTCCTAATGTTGCACCTGACGCTTTGAGCACTTGGCGCTCTTGCAAAAAGCCTCTAAATGGCGCGTAACCAGTCCCGGGACCAATCATGATGACTGGCGCTTCGGGATTTGCTGGTAAACGGAACGTGCTCGTGCGTACGAAGACTGGAATCTTTTGACCCTCCGCCGCGCGTTGCAAGAACGTACTGGCCACACCCTCGTGTATGCGACCAGTGGCGACCTTCTCTTTCACCACGGCGACGGTGGCGGTGATGACGTTCTTGTCGTGCGCAGGACTCGAGCTAATGCTGTAGAATCTTGGCGCTAACCTTGGCGCAATAGCGCCAAAGAACAACCCAAGATCTGGAACAGCGGACGGATAGTCCTCCATGACTTCCAAGAGCGACCGGTGCGGTTTCGTGATATACTTGGCAAACTCATCTTTACCCGCCGGCGACGCCAAAAAGGCAAGCTTTTGCGCGTCTTTTCCAGTCGCAACTGACGCAAGCGCCGCGAGCGCTTGCTTGCGCGGAGCGCTTAAAACGTCGGCATATCGCGCGATAGCGACCTGGACCGTGCATGGCGTCGAGAACGGCTCGGCGAGCGACGCCGGAGCATCCGAAGGTTTGGTCAAGCGGAAGGCTCGCGTCAAGTCACACTTGAGCGCCTTGGCGACGCGCTTCGTAATGTCGGCACCATTCTCGGCGTACACCCCCAAGTGATCACCGTGCTTGTATTGGACGTTCGTCCCCGTGATGTCAAATTCGACGTGCACACAGCTGCGATCGGCATCCTTACCGTGCAGCTCGCGCACAGATTTCACCGTTGACAAGTACGGTTTAGCCGCCGTCGGTGCGACGCGCGCGTTTGAATGCTCCTTCTCGTACTTGCTCGCCTGACTTGCCGCCGCGCGTTCCCCATCGACACCAGGCATGTCGATGACCTCATAACGCGGAAGCTCTTCGTCCAAGCCGCCGTCGGAGTGCAATCCAAACTTGGATTCAAACGCCGGCCAAAACGCCTCTATCCAGTTTTCAAAATCTTGCTCCAAGCACTGGTCGTCATCCCCTAAATGAATCTTCATCAACGCCGTCGCGCCGAGATCGACCAATGCTTTGTGCACCATCTTCGCCGCGGCGTTAAACTGCTCGTACGACCGGTTTCCGAGTCCGAACACGCTAAACGTCAATCCTTCCAGTAAGTCTGGCAAACGCCCGTCGCTCGCCGAGTCCCGCGCCCAATACACGAAATCCGAGCTCGTATCCGTCGGCTCACCATCCCCATACGTGCTTTGCAAGAACACACAACACCCCGTCTCCTCCTTCAACACATCTTCCGCATCCATCGCGTTAATGGTTTCCAAATCCACAGCCCGAGCCGCCACGGCGTCCTTGTACCTCGCGCGCGCGTGCGCCACCACCTCGCGCGCGTACCGCTCACTCGTGCCCGTCTGCGTGCCATAAAACACCGTCAACCGAATCTTACCCGCGCTATCGAACGCATTCGCCGGCGCCTGCGCCGACGACGCCCTGGCGAACCACGACGACACCCACGCCGCCGCCGACGCCGACGTCGTCGTTTTCCCTCCAGCGCACCGCACGCCGATTAACCCGACCACCGACGCCGCGAGCACGCACGTGCTCGCCAGCGTCAGCCCATCGCTCGTCAGCGCGTCCACGAACGCCGACGCTGACGTCGAAGACATCGCGCGATGACCGCTTCGCGCGCGCGACACTGCCGACGACCGCGCATCCATCGTGCGCGTCATCGATGCGCCGGCTAAACCCGCGCGACGGCGTCATCCGGCCTAAACCCTAAAACACGTAATGTACGCGTCGATCGCCTGATGTGATCCCCTAATGTGCGCGAACGCCCTCACGCGATCACGAAAAGTCGCGACGCACGACGCGTACACGAGTGCCAGAGATGCATGTCTAGGATCACGCGCGATCGTGCATAAATGTTTATGATGTGCACGCACCCTTGGCGCGTGTACTGTGCGTCGTCCTACGCATATAGAGATGTGCGTGGAATCGCGAGGGTTTAGGCGTCGCTCGGCGATGCTGGCAGCTGGGGGCACCTCCCGCGGCGTCACAACGCGCCTCTTCGACGACGACGACGACGACGCCGGCGCGCAAAGCGAACGCATCGAACGCATCGCGTGTTTTTGTGTCGGCGCGTTTCAACGCGCGCGCGCGGATCGGTGACGGCGGACGCGCGCGCGCGCACGCAGAGGCGTGGGCTCGGGATTCTATCTACTCCGGCGGCGGTGCGCGCGCGCGGATATCTTTCGCGCCGTGCGTCGCGTCGAGCGTCGTGGACGCATACGCGCTCGGGGGTAGACGCGTGACGTGTGAGTACGCGCGTGTGTACGCGCGAGTCGGGCGGCGAGTCGGGCGTGGCGCGCGAACGACGAGGGGTAATCCATCGCGCGTACAGTCAGAGGGCGCGCGCGGTTCGAGCCGTCGCGTCTGGCGGTCGCGTCTGGTGGTATGACGAAGACGACGTCGGCGGTGGATGCGCCTCGGGAGGCATCTTCGCAATTTGCTTCGTCGTATCAGAGCACGATGATGGGTGGTGAGGACGCGATGGCGGCGATGCAGGCGTTCGCGAGCGCTGGCGGGGGGTTGGGATCGAGCGCGCCCACGCGAGGGTTCGTGATTGGAGGCGGGTTCGCCGGCGCCGCGCCGTCGATGATGATGATGATGCCGCCGGGCCCTGGGGCGGGGTCGCCGAATTTCTTGGCTGGGACGTCGCCGAGCTCGATCGGGGGGTCGTACGGGTCGTCGCCGACGGCGATTCCGCAGGTGATGCGCGCCAAGGCGCCGCTCGAGAGCGGCATCGGATTCCCGGGGTATAGCTCGTCGCTTCCTGGGAAGCATCACATTGGATCTCCGAATAGCGGTTTTAGTGCGTTTAGTCCACCAATGAATCTTAAGGATCCACCGCGTGGGGTGTCAATGGCGACGTTTTCGTCGTCGCCGCCCGTCAAGGCGGGCGGTGTGCAGAAGCCGCCGACGAGCGCGACGAAGAGTAAAAAGTTGGAAAAGGCGACAACGGGCATGGACGCTGCGGCTGCGGCTGCAGCGGCGTCATTGGCGACATCACCGATGAACTCGAGTGGCAAACAACAAAAGAGCGTGTACCGAGGCGTAAGACAGCGTCCGTGGGGGAAGTATGCGGCGGAAATCAGAGATCCAACACGCGGTTCGCGATTGTGGCTGGGCACGTTTGATTCGGCGGAGGAGGCGGCGCTCGCGTACGACGCTGCGGCGCGCGCGATCCGAGGAGATGCAGCGGTTACAAACTTTGGAAAAGAAGTGCCGATTCCGGCGTCCGTGCGTGCGCAATTGCCGCCGCTTCCAACGCGACCGGTGCAAGGGCGCGGTGGCATGCGCGAGGACACCGCCGCGTTGAGCGGACGCATGTCCAAGCTTTCGACGTCAAACAAAGCGGTCAATCTTGAAGAAGAGGCAGAAATGTTACTCATGCTTCAAGGTGCGGATAGCGAGACAAAGATGAGCACTCCAGAAAAGTCCATGAACTCTATGGATGATGCCGTGGAGGGTATGGATCTCGAAGATGGGGAGAATGGCGAAAGCACTGTGACGATTAGCGAACCCACGGTAAAGTTGCGCGCGCAAAAGACGAGCGCCGGCGCTAGCGCCAAAGTCGCCGCAGGAACGTCCGAAATGGATGCATCTGCAGCGATGATTTCCGCGCTAAAAGCCACTGGGAGGTCTACGCGTCCCCGACGAGGAGGTGCATAAATATTATTCATTCAAGCGACGCATTGTCGCCGCACTGCGAGCATAAAACACGTGAAATTGATGAAGATACTAGAGCAGCAGCAGCAGCAGACGATAAAAGCGCGCGTATTTTTATAGAAATCTCTCAGAATCATAATTATTTCATTCATATTTGTCGTACAGACGTACCGGCACCGTACTTGAGAGAGTTGCAAGTACACTCCGTGGAGCGACGCTGAGTCACATCAAGGCGAGCGCCGCGGCGCCGATGGCGGCGATGGAGACCGAAGCAGCTGCGAAAGACGCGCCCGCACCGCTGCTCGGCGGTTCAGCGCTTCTTGCATTCATATACGTGTCGTAGTTGTCGAGAGTAATGTCATTAGGGCACGACGCGCCTGAGCACGCCGACGTGGACAAGCACAATCCGTACGTGCCGCAGCAATCGCCGGGCGTGCAAATAGTTTCGAGATACGCCAGTGACGGAGCGCCATCAGCGCACTGAAAGTTGCACGATGGCACTTGGCGCGTGACCATTTGACCATCCGGGCATCGCAAGACGTCGGGAGGGCAGAACGTGTACGCCTCAGATGGCCCAGATGATGTTTCCACGTTTGGCGCCGGCGCTGAAGCGTCGTCGTCGTCGTCGTCAAAACCATTATTCGAGACACCTTCGTTATCAAACATCCACGTGAGCAATTCGGGCGTAAACTGCGTGGAAAAAGTCATCGCATTGGCGAGTTCAGTGTTCAATCCGCGAACGAGACGAAGCTCAGTACGTCCGCCGGCGTCGCACGAGGTATCGTTTCCAAAGTACACGACGTCGGTGTCGGGAGCGTTTGCGAGCAATTTCTGTCTCGACACCATCGCGTCCGGAGTGGCGATTTTCGTCGTTGCTTCGCAACCATTGTGATCGGCCCAGCCGAACACGGTGGTTTCCACCGACGGCACGGGCTTGCCTTCGAAAAGGCCGCCATCGACGGGAATGTTGTCAAATTCACCGTGAATGGCGAGCACGTTGACTGGGGACGCGCCAGCGTTGGAGAACGCCGCGCAATTCGTCGGTGCATCGACAAAAGACAAACCAGAAATAGAAACAATGCCAGCGACGAGGTCCGGTTTCTCGCATGCCATGCGATACGCCATGAAACCACCGTTTTCCCAACCGACAATGTAGACTTTATTATTGGCAATGTTGTAGGCGCTCTTCACCGCCGAAATCGTTTGCGAAATGTGCGCGACGTCGTCCACGGGCTCCCAAGTCTCAGGCTCGCTCGGTCGCAACGCGAATCGACCAGCGGCACAGCACGATGGCGTCGCCGCCCATGCGCGGCAGCCGAACCGCGTGCTGAGTATGCCGCCCGTACGAAGTGCGGTTGAAGACCAGAAGCGGTTACGAGACGCCTCGGGAACAGCCAAGGCAAAGCCGAATTCGTCCACGCGCTCCTTCAATCGTAAGATGCGATCGGTCGACTCGCCATCCATGCATCGACCATGAAGAAGAACAACCAAAGGCATTTCCGGAGCGGGCGTTGTCGTGTTATCAATCGCGCTATCGGGCAAGTAGAGCGCGATGGGGTCGCGGTCGACGCCGTTGTCGTAGACAATGTCGAGCGACTGCCTCGCGAGGCCGTAGGCGGAGCCAGCGTTCCCGAGCAAGAAGGCAAGAAACGCAAAACGCGCACGAATATTAGACAACATGAGTAAGATACGAACACACGTAGAAAGCAGAGCTGGTGTCGTGAGACGTGCCGTAGAATGGAGTCGAGAGTGGCAGCTCGTGTCTTGAATGCGTCGGCGCCTCGAGCGTAGCGACTCATTGAACATATCAATCACATAGGTTGACACTGCGAATAGTATTCGCTGAAAAATACGCACGCGTTACCTACAGCGCAACATTTTGCACCCGAAAAGTACGAACCACCGCATTGCTCCCACACCGCCGAGCATGGTCGACACACGCTCGAGTAGTCGTTCACCCACGTACAAGTCAGATCCCGAGCGCAGCAACGCGCACCATCAAAAAATGCCCCGCCGCACTTTTGATTTTCTTCGCTACACGGTAAACAGTATTTCACACCGTACGCGTACGGAACCTCGGCACAGCTTCCATTCGCGCAGCATCGCTCGCCGGTGTCGTCATGCAAACTTAACACGCTACACGCGCGACCAACTTCGACGCATTGACACGCCTGGCCGAGTTTAGTGCCCAATGTCACAGGCCACAGCTGACACGGCTCTGTGGGTTTGTCGCACTCTGCTGCCTTGGCTTCGTCCGAAGCTATGGGGAGTGTCGGTACGTCGCCGCACAGCCCAGGATTGTTCGCGAGCGAAATCGTCTTCAAGTTTGGAAGATCCGCCGAGCTGATGGTCACTGGGCCGGATAGTCTGTTTCTGTCAAGCAACGCAATCTCCAATCTCTTGAGCGAGCTAATAGAATTTACCGATCCGGTCAGCGCGTTCTCATGCAAATCTAAAAACGTTAAGTTTTTGGGCAACGCGTCGGGTAGAGTCCCAGTGAGTCGGTTACCTTCAAGAATGAACGACTCCAACGCCAATGCTTGCGACCAATCTGGTGGGATTGGTCCTGACATGAAATTGTCGTCCAAGTTCAACTGCCGTAAGCGTGGTAGCGCCGACAACTCGTTCGGAATGCGGCCGTATAATTGATTACCAGACACATCCATGATTTCCAATCGCTTGAGATTTCCGATGCTTCTCGGCAGCGCGTACGAGTCTCCTCGAGCGCCTAAGAAGTTGCGATGCAAGTTCAACACGCGCAAGTTGATCAATTTACCAATCTCTGTAGGAATGCTCCCCGTGAGTTGATTGCCAAAATACACCCCAGGCTCGCCGTACGTGCTTCGCTTCGCGGCGGGCACGAAGCTTTCAACAAAAATTTGCTTTGGCGTGAAACCGCCATCGATATTCAGGATGACCAATTCCGTCAGCGACCCGATGCTGCGAGGAATCTCGCCAGTGAACAAGTTCAAATTCAAATATAACTCCCGCAACCGAGGCATGGACGCGATAAACGCCTCGGGAATGTCCCCGCGAATCGCATTCGACGACAAATCCAACACCTCGAGCGCGCCGAATCCGTCGCGCTCCAAGCGCCGCCCGTCCTCGCCCGGCAACATCCCTCGCAAATCCATCCCCGACATCACCAACGTCTTAACGCGACACCCCGCATCACCTTCGCACGCACATCCCACCTTGACACCACCCCATATCGAACCACCGCACGGCTCCTCCCCTCGCGCCAAACCAAGCGCGCACGCATCGCAGCCGACCGCCGCGCAGAGCGCCGCGAGCGCGGCGCGATCGCCATCCGCCACCAACCCCGACCGCGCATCGACCGCGAGCGCGCCGCGCGCCAACACGAGCGCCGTGAAACCAACCACCGTCGTCGTCGTCGTCGTCGTCATCATCATCGTCGCCCTCTGTCGCCCACGCCCACATGGACGTCCACATGGACGACGGCGAGAATACGAACCGTCACACGCCGTTTGTCCGAACACTCGACGTCCACGATCCCACCGAATCGAAGCTTCCATTGCATCACACCCCGCCGCCGCCGTTCGTTGCGCGTCGTCGAGCGCCCAGGGCGCATCACCCGACGCCATGGATGCGCCGCGCGTCTACCCCGCGTGGGCGTCCACAGTAGACGACGCCCTGCGACACCACGACGTCGACGTCAGCGTGGGGTTGTCGGAGGGCGAAGTGACCGATCGTCGCGCGCGCTACGGCGCGAATGAGCTCGAAAAAGAGCCCGGTAAGGCGCTATGGGCGCTCGTGCTCGAACAGTTTGATGATGCGCTGGTGAAGATATTACTTGCCGCCGCGGCGGTGTCGTTTGGGTTGGCGTTCGTGGAGAATAGGGGGGCGGATGCGGGGCATTCGATCACGGCGTACGTGGAGCCGCTGGTGATAGTGTTAATCTTAATCTTGAATGCAATCGTGGGCGTGTGGCAGGAATCGAACGCGGAGAATGCGCTCGAGGCATTGAAGGAGATGCAAAGTGAGCATGCGAAGTGCTTGAGAGACGGCGCGTGGGATGGATCGCTCGCGGCCAAGGAGCTCGTGCCGGGAGATGTGGTGGAGTTGAAGACGGGCGACCGCGTTCCGGCGGATTGCCGCTTGGTGGGGTTAAAGACGGCGACGGTGCGCGTGGAACAAGCATCGTTGACGGGGGAATCCGTGGCGGTTGATAAGCGCACCGATGCGGTGAAGGATATCGACATTGAGCTTCAAGGGAAGACAAATATGTTGTTCAGCGGCACGGCGGTTTCAAGCGGGTCGTGCGTGTGCGTGGTGAACTCCACGGGCATGTCGACTGAGATTGGTAAGATTCAGTCGCAAATCCAAGCCGCAAGCGAAGAGGAAGAAGACACGCCGCTCAAGCAAAAGCTCGACCGTTTTGGCGAGAGCTTGACGACGCTCATCGGTGTCGTGTGCCTCGTTGTGTGGCTCATCAACTACAAGCACTTTTTAACGATTGAATTCGCCCCCGGGTCATCGACGCCGTCGGTGTCGTTTGATTTGGGCAAGTGCACGTATTACTTCAAGATTGCCGTAGCGTTGGCGGTCGCAGCCATTCCCGAAGGTTTACCCGCGGTGATCACCACGTGCTTGGCGCTCGGTACGCGTAAAATGGCAAAAAAGAATGCCATCGTTCGCAAGTTGCCCAGCGTCGAAACGCTCGGGTGCACGAGTGTGATTTGCAGTGACAAGACGGGTACGCTCACTACGAATCAAATGTCCGCGGTGAATCTCGTGGTGATGAAATCATCTACGACGCTCTCGTCATACGAAGTAGAGGGCACAACGTACAACCCCACCGAAGGCGCCATCATCGGCGCCCCGAACGCGCTCGACGCCAATTTGGCCGCAGTGAGCAAAGTGTGCGCGCTGTGCAACGGCGCCGACATCGAGTACAAGAATGGCGCGTACAAGGCTGTCGGCGAACCCACGGAGGCGGCGCTCAAGGTATTAGCCGAGAAGATTGGTTTGGAAAACATGCGAGGCATCGAAGCCAAGCGCGCGTCAAAGCCGGAGAAGCACGCGCAGATTGTGTGCGACACGCTCGCGGCGGTGTACGACGTAAAGGCGACGCTCGAGTTCGAACGTAACCGAAAGTCCATGAGTGTCATCGTGAGTGAAAAAACCAGCACTGGTCGCGGGAAGAGTGCGTCGTCGGCGTCGACGAACCACCTCTTCGTCAAGGGCGCACCCGAATTCGTCCTCGAGCGATGTTCGAGCGTTCAACTCCCCGACGGTTCTGTCATCCCACTCAGCGCTCCGATGCGCAAGAAAATTCTCGCCAAACAAGCTGACATGGCGCGCGGCGCCCTTCGCACGATTGCGTTTGCCACGAAATCTGGCACAGAATTAGGAGACTTGGCGACGTACGACGGCTCGAGCACGCACAAGGCACACGTCATGCTCAAGGATCCGAGCTCGTACGCTCGCATCGAATCCGACTTGACCTTCGTCGGCTTGGCGGGATTACGCGACCCGCCGCGTCCCGAAGTTCGAGGCGCGATTGAGGCGTGCCACACCGCTGGCATTCGCGTCATCGTCATCACCGGTGACAATCAACTCACCGCCGAAGCGATCTGTGGGGAGATCGGCGTCTTTACCTCGGTCGCTGACGCCAAGGGTAAATCATTCACTGGACGCGAATTCGCGTCCATGTCGAAAAAGAAGCAGCTCGAGGCGTTGCTCGGCGAAGGCGGTCGCGTATTTTCTCGCGCCGAGCCCAAGCACAAGCAAGACATCGTTCGCCTGCTTCGCGACAACGGCGACGTCGTGGCGATGACGGGCGATGGCGTCAATGATGCGCCTGCGTTGAAATTGGCCGATATTGGCATCGCCATGGGCATCTCTGGCACCGAAGTCGCCAAGGAGGCGTCCGACATGGTGCTCGCCGACGATAACTTTAGCACCATTGTCGACGCGGTCGCCGAAGGTCGAAGCATTTACAACAACATGAAGGCGTTTATTCGCTACATGATTTCATCCAACGTCGGTGAGGTGGTGAGTATTTTTCTCACCGCCGCGCTCGGGATGCCCGAAGGCTTAGTGCCCGTGCAGCTGTTGTGGGTGAACCTCGTCACCGACGGACCTCCGGCGACGGCGCTCGGGTTTAATCCGGCGGATAAGGACATCATGACTAAACCGCCGCGGAAGAAGGACGAAGATTTGTTATCCAAGTGGGTGATGTTTCGATACGCAGTGGTTGGGCTGTACGTGGGTGTGGCCACCGTGGGGGCGTTTGCGATTTGGTACACGCGGTCGACGTTTATGGGGGTGGATTTGAGTGGCGACGGACACGCGACGGTGACGTTTCATCAGCTCACGCACTGGGGCGAATGCGCGCAATGGAAAGGGTTTAAAGGCGGCAAGTTCACCGCTGGTGGCGTGACGTATGACTACACCGGGAAAAACGCGTGCGAATACTTTGAAGCAGGCAAGGTCAAGGCGTCTACGTTGTCGCTCACCGTGCTCGTCGCCATTGAAATGTTCAACGCGCTCAACGCGTTATCCGAAGATGGATCGCTCTTGACGATGCCGCCATGGGTCAATCCGTACTTGTTAGTCGCTATGTGCGTCTCCTTTGGCTTGCACTTCTTGATCATGTACGTGCCGTACCTCGCAGATATTTTTTCAATCGTCCCGCTCGATCGCAATGAGTGGCTCCTCGTATTGCTCTGCGCCGCGCCCGTGTGCGTCATTGACGAAGTATTAAAAGTCTTTGGCCGCATCGCCGCTAGACGCGAGTTACGCGCGCGCCTCGGTTAACCCATCACTGTAATACCCCAATCCATTTATTTTATTAAAATCTACATTCACTTTGAGCCACCCGGAAACGATTGCACCATGACGTCGAGCACGGGTTTCGCGAGCTGTCCAAACACAAAAAACGCCCCCGCGAGCAAAAACACCACGAACGCCGCCGTGAGCGCCGCGCTAAACGTCTCCGATTCCAACAGCGCCGACTCTTGCTGCACGGGTTTCACGTAGTCCTGGCGCGATCGCCCGTCGTCGTCGTCGTCGACCGCGCGCGTCGTCGTCGTCGTCGATGCGCGCACCTTAGCCGAAACCGATGCGAACGACGCGAACGACGCGCGTGCACGCGGCGCATTCGTCGCACGCATCGGCGCGGATGACGCCCGGGATGACGGTGATGCCGCCGCCGCCGCCGTCGCGCGAGGCGCGCGCGCCATCGTCGTCGTCATCGTGACCATCGTGCGTCAGGCTCTGCGGGATCGAACGACGGCATTGATGTCCCCGTCGATAGCGCTGGACGCCGTGCGAACGGCGCGCGCGAGCGCCGACGCCGTGCGCGCACTGAACGCGTGGTTACCAGAGGTCAAGGCGAGCGACGACGCGCTGCGTCGCGCGTCGCGGGAGGTGGAATCCACGGGGGAGATGTCGGCGTCTGGTCAACGCACGAAAGATGACGCCGTGGACGCGGACGCCGCGCGCGAACGTGGCAACGCGCGGTATCGTCAAGGCGCCTACGGTGAGGCCATTGATGCGTATACTGAGAGCTTGCGCATTGCGCCGAGCGCGGCGGCGCACGCGAATCGGGCCATGGCGCGATTAAAGTTGAAAGATTACAAAGGCGTCGTGGAGGATTGCGACGCGTGCGCGGCGTTGGAGCCCGATTACGGCTCAAAGGTGTATCACCGGCGAGGCGTCGCGAAGCGAGAGCTCGGGGAGTATTTGGAGAGTGTGATGGATTTCGAGCGGGCGCTGCGATTGGAGCCGACGAGTGGGTTTTTGAAAGAGGAGCGGAAAAAGAGTCAACGCGCGTTTGAGCTCGAGGCGAAGACGCGACCGACGCAGACGCGGTACAGAGTGCGCATCGATGATGACGACGAGGACAAGGGTGGGGCCACGCGTAGTGAAGCTGTAGCGATGGAGTGCGTGCGCGCAGATGACGACATGGAAAGCGAGAGCGAGGAGGAGGTGACTATTCGACGTTCGCGTTCAACCGCCGACGCGGCTTCGGCGGCTGAACAGTCGCCCGCGGCGTCTATCGACGTCGTCAACACAGACCTCGTTAAAGCGGCAACAAAAATTGCCACGAGTAAGCCTCTAGCGCCGCCCCGAAACGGCGCCGAGTTTGAGAAAACGTATCGCCGAGCGATGAAGCTCGCGGCGTCGTCCTCTTCGGACGCGCGCGTCGACGTCCTTCGCCTCGTTCCGGTGGCCAAAATCCCATCCATGTTTGCCGGTGGTTTGGATCCTGACATCCTCACCGACGTCACAGCCACAGTCGTTCGCGACATGCTCGCCATCGACTCCCCGTGCGCGCTCGAATGGCTCGATGCGCTTCCAAAACTCCCTCGTTTCGCCGTCTCCCTCGCGCTCGCGCCTCTCCCCGCGCGCGACGTCCTCGTCCGCGCCTTTGACGCCGTCGTCATCCAACGCGATGCCGTCGCCCGTGCGCGCGCCGCATTCGCATTATAACCCCTCGTCGTGCATTTCGCGCATAGTCTAGCTCGTACATAGCACGCGCACGTGTCCAATACCACGCGCACAACTGGCCAACTGGCCAACTGGCCAACTGGCACCAGAAAACGCGACGTTTCGAGGCGACGTTTCGAGAAGCCGAACAGTCGCGCGCGTCACACGCCGACCCCCGCGCGCGCGCGCCCGCTCACGCGCGCGCGATGACGCCCGCGCGCGCGATGACGTTCGCCACCGCCGCGTGCGCGACGTCTCGCGCGCGTAAACGCGCGAGACGGGGCGACGACGATGGGTGCGATGCGCATTCCGGAGACGATGCAGATGAGGTTGCGCACGTTTCGGCGCCGGATGTCGGGCCGTCGACGCCGCCGATGGCGGATAAGGTGCGTGGGAGACGGTCGGGAGAGTACGGGGATGACGCGGACGCGCGTGATCGGCGCGCGCGCGGTGGAGAGCGCACGCACGGGGCGAGTGACGTGCTCGCGTTGTTGCGCGCGTTGGATTTGGCGCGCGAGCCGGCGTCGGGTATGGGAGACGCGACGGCGGCGACGACGACGACGATGATGATGGCGGTGCCGGCGCGGCCGGCGTCGGCGCAGTTAGTACACGTACACGTGCGTACGCATAGCCGCGAGAAGGATGTCGTGATCGAGCAAGGGTCGTTGTTGTTTGACGACCAGTGGGCGCGCAAGGAGGAGACGCGGGACGCCAAGTGCTCGTCGGCTTGACGAGATCTCAGAGACGAAAATTAAAATTGAATTGAAGTACATAGCGCACATGTATCACTAAATTGTTTGATTGTGTAATCACAATGTTGTAAGGCGCCTCGTTACTTTGTTGTTGCTATCATACCGTGGCGTCTAAGCGCTCGCGTGATTTTATGCACGTAGTCGGCGCGAACCGCAGTCATCATCGCATTGTTGATTGATGCGGCGCATATGCGCGCGCGCGATCTTCCCAAACGTCCAATGAGACGCACCTCTGACGCCGCGGGCGAAAAGACGCTTTGAGCGCAGCGGCGGCCGAGCGCGCCCAAAAGTCTGCGCTGCACGTTCGGCGCTACATCGGCGGCGGCGGTGGCGGTACCTCTACACACACCGGCGGCCGCGGTGGCGGCGGGGTTGGTGGTAGTCCGACCGAGTACGCACTGCTCGATTGATTTCCGAAAACGTGCGACGCGAGAGGCGGCGCCCGGGGCGGCGGCGGCAGCGGTACTTCCACAACCGTTTTGTCACCTTCCATCGAAAGGTCACTCGGCGAATCCGTTACATTCGCTGATGGTCCCGCTGACGTCGACGGTGCCATCGCCATCGATGACGAGTTTTCGAGCGACGTGGCCCGTAAACTTGCGAGATTCGCCAGCATACCACTCGACCCAATTACGTCCTGCACGCTACCGTATTGGTTGCCCAACATAGCCGCGATGTCATCGAATTCATCCGCGTTAATTCCATCGGCTTGAACTTTGACCTTCGGGACGGCTTGACGTTCAAGTTTCTTGTCAAACGCGCGAGCCTTCTTTTGCAGATTCTCATGCCTGTACTCGCTAATTGTACTCTTGGCTGCAGATATTTGCGTCTTGCTAAGCACTTCTCTACCTTCCCAAATCGCCAAAACTTTTTGCACCATCTTTCGGCGATAACGGGCGTGTGCTTCGGCTATCGTCGCACCTTCAGGGACCTCTACATTTTTCATTTGTGATTCGTCAACTTTCACGACGGCAATCATAGCCTTGATGAGCTCGCGCATGTTACGGCTCAACGCTCGAGCGAAAAGCGCGTGCAACGCGTGCGAACCACCACGGGCCTCCACTCGGCTCGCCTGCGTGATGGAATCAATCAGATAAAACAATGTCAAACGCTCTGGCGCGGTCGTGTACGGGGCTTCGATCCGTTCTTTGAGCGCATTGATGCACGCATCTGGGACGCCGTCGAATTTCGCTATGTCCAACGCTTCTTGCGTAAAGTTTCCCATCACCGTTCTGTTCAAAGAAAGCTCGGGAAGTTTCATGATGAATTCTTTCAAGTTCGCTTTCGCACTATCGCTCATTTTCGTGTCATCTTCACCCTGG